>UMFI01017530.1_pt1 | contig 11712 bp, 12 predicted proteins | sample 1964951 | NCBI WGS metagenome assembly UMFI01 (sample SAMEA4836040, study PRJEB28245) | human gut metagenome | biome: gut microbiome; material: fecal sample | place: Denmark | collected 2008 | reverse complement strand
ATCCGCAATCAGATTCATGACCTCCTCCTCCGAACCGCCGCCGTAGAAGGGATTATATTCCTGCAAGGAGGGACTGAGATAAATTCTGGGCATAGCATTTCTCCCCTTTTTCCTTCAATATATGAAAACAGACCGAAAAGTTTCCTTCTCGGTCTGCAACAGGCTTGCTTATTTCAGCAGGCTTTTTCTATACATATTGTAGATATCTTCTCTTTCCAGAGGATAAGGGAAGGTTGCAAGCTTACCCTTCTGCTCCATGAAGCGGTCGGTATAGCTTGTGACATCTGCTTCGGTGTAAACGGAATTATGCTCCAGAACGGCATCCAGAAAGGTGCCCATTTCGTCTGTGCTTGCAAAGCCAAGATACTCCAGAACCTTCGCGACATTTTCATCCCCTGCGGGGAACAGCTCCAGATATGCCTGCGTCAGAACGCCATTTGCCATGCCATGGGGCAGACCCTTCTCGTAGGTCAGGAAATAGCCCATGCCATGGGGCAGAGATGTCATGGTCTGTGCGATTGCAACGCCGCCAAGGGCGGACATCAGCATCAGCTTATCCCTCGTTTCGGGGGAATAGACTCTTTCACGCAAGGCAGGCATACATTCCTTGAAAAGCAGCAGTCCCTGCTTGGCGATTTCTCTGCTGACCGCGGTTGCCTTTGCGGAAAGATAGCTTTCCACCAGATGCGTCAGCGCGTCTACAGCGGTATTGTTTGTGGTTCTTGCAGGCAGGGTATCCATATATTTCGGGTCGAGAAATGCCACTGTGGCAAAGATATGCGCGGCAATGCTCGATTTTGTTCTTTTTGCATGCAGGGTCACGATGGCATACTGCGTTACCTCCGAGCCTGTGCCTGCGGTTGTGGGTACGGCTACTACGGGCAATGCCTTATTTTCTGCATTCCAGAGGGCATCCGTCCCCTGTTCGGGATGCGCCGCCATGGTCGCAATCGCCTTAGAGGAATCCATCGGGGAGCCGCCGCCAATGCCGATGAAAAATTCTACGCCCTCCGCGATGGCAAGCCTTGCCGCCCGTTCTACGGTTTCCACGGAAGGGTTTTCCTCGATTTCATCAAACAGAATCCACGCAATGCCAAGGCTGTCCAGTGCGTCGGTGATATCCTGCTGTGCGCCGTTTCTCTTGGCAGAGGTTTTCCCCGTGACAACCATTGCCTTTTTGCCAAGCTTCGCCATTGCCGCCTTATGCTCCGCTACGCAGCCTCTGCCGAAATAGCAATCTGTCGGCATAAAATAATGAAAGTTTCCCATTCACTCCACATCCTTTCTCTTTTCTCCGGAAAATATAATCAACAAAGGAAATCGTACCATTCCCAATCAGTCTGCATAATCGCCTCAAGGGTTTCCTCCGCAGGCTCCTCTGTCAGTTCAAATTCAATTTCAAACTCATGATAGCGTTCACCCTCAATCGTTGCTACGCCTGTAATGACATAATTTTTGCCCTCTCCTGTGACAAATTCGCCCTCCATGAGAAGGTCATCCTCTTCGAGATAAATTTTGTGCAGTTCGTTTGCAATCTGCTCCTCTGTGAATGTCAGCTTCATTTCCGTCCTCCCTTTTTTTGTTTCGTTTTCTTCTCCTTATAGTATCATTTCTTTTAGAATCGGACAAGAAGGAAGTTCCTCTTTTCTTCCGACTGCTTTCATGGTAAGATAAAAAGGCACACTTAAGTCGAAAGCAGAGTTTCGACCTATTAAAACAGTCTAATGCTTCCCGTCGGAAGTTTTCTATAAAGGAGTTTTTTTCTATGAATTACATTGTTTTGGATTTGGAATTCAATCAGGCGTTCCCCTTCAAATCCGGAAAGAAGGTGGAGCCGAACCCGGAATGTCCCTTTGAGATTATTCAGATTGGGGCGGTGAAGCTGAATGAACGCTTTGAGCAACTGGATTCCTTTAATTGCATGATTTCGCCGCAGATTTATCCCCGTCTGCACCCCTTCGTGGAAAAAATTACGGGGATTCGTCCGAAGATGCTCGCCGGACAGCCCCATTTTCCTGAGGCATACCGAGCGTTTCTTGCGTTTATCGGCAAGGAGCCTGCCGTTCTTTGCGCATGGGGTGGGGATGATATCAAATCCCTGTACCGCAACATCCTGTATTACAATCTGGATGTCGATGCAATGACAAATCAGTTTCTGAATGTACAGCCCTTTGCAGCGGAATATCTGCACCATGAAACAGGCAAGGCAATCGGTCTGAAAAATGCGGTTGAGGCACTGGAGCTGCCGCAGGAGGAAACATTCCACAATGCTCTGAACGATGCGACCTATACGGCAAAAATCTTTGCCATTACTCATCCCGAGCACATGCAGCCGGATACCTTTCAGCCGCTGACCATGCTGACGAAAAAGCCGAAGCGCCTGCGTACAAATGTGAAGTCTCTGTTCCTGCATATTGAAGAACGATTGGAGCGACCGCTGAACGAGGAGGAAAAGGCACTTGTCAAGCTGGCATATATGTTGGGGCGCAACCACACCTTTGATGCTGCACCCGCAGTACGCAAAAAGGAGTCTGCAAAATGAAAAAAATGCCTGTAAGAACAAAAAATCTCAAAGCCCCTTTGGGATTTTTTCTTTTTACAGACAAAATAAAAAAGCGGGAGAACGGCTCCCAATACAGCGTTCTCCCGAAATTTTTCGCAAACCAAAAAAACATCCTTGGTTCTCTTCAAAAAATTCGGTCGAAACTTCATGGTCTCCTCTCACGCCGGAACACGGCTTCCCATCGCTGTTCATCTCTGCAAGGCCTAAGGCGCTCCCCTTCTGCCTTCCCATTTTCGGGCTGTTCCTTTCGGATGCTGTCAGAAATTTTCATTGACATTCTTCTATTTTTCCAGTTTTTTCATTTGCTCTTCCACATTTTCGCATTGCATGAGCCCACTCATCACACAGATACCTGCCGCACCCGTTTTTCTGACCGATGCCGCATTTTCGCTGCCGATGCCGCCGATGGCATAAACAGGAATGTCTACGCTTTCCACAACCTCCTGCAAAAATGCCAGCCCTCTGGGGGCAAGTCCCTTCTTGCAATCCGTCACGAAAACGTGTCCTGCTGTGATATAGGTACAGCCAAGCCGAGCCGCTTCCTGTGCTTCCGCAACAGAATGGCAGGATGCGCCGATGCTTCGGAACTGTCTCTTTTTTTCTTCCTCCATGCCGCGCAAAATATGCAGGGGCAAATGGATCTGCTCCGCTCCCAGTAAAATTGCTGCATCAATAAAGCTATGCAGGATGCAGGGAACGTCATTTTGCTTACAGATTTGCATTACATTTTCCGCCAGTGCCTTGTATGCCTCTTCACTGAAATCCTTTTCGCGCAGAATGATACCCTTCGGCTGACAGGCTGCGATTTTTCGGATACGCTGCAAAAAATCCTCATGACAAAGGCTGCGGTTTGTGACACACAAAATATCAGACATACAGATAATCATTCAGCACAGGCTGAAGTCCTTCCTCAGACATATCCTCATACATGGTTTCAAAGCTGCGTTCATCATTGATTTCAAACTGCTCATCGCCCTCTGCACCTTCGGCCTCCTTGCCGGTGTATTTGCTTTCATGGTCACCGATGCCTGTAGAAACACCTGCGGAAACCTTCGTTGCGGCAATTTTTACGATACCGTCACGGAAGGATTTGCTTTCTCTGGAGGATACCGTAATGCCGACAAAGGGCATGAAAATACGATAGGCACAAAGAACCTGACAAAGCTCCTTCTCACCGACATCCAGGGGGTTGATTTTATCATTATTGATAATCGGGCGCAGTCTGGGACAGGATAAGGACATTTCTGCATGAGGATATTTCCGCTGCAAATAATAAACATGCAGTGCGCTTGCCAGTGCGTCCTTTCTGAAATCGGACAGACCGAGCAGTGCAGAGAACGCTACCCCTCTCATGCCGCCGCGCAGGGCTCTTTCCTGTGCATCAAAGCGGTAGGGCCAAACACGCTTATGCCCCATCAGATGCAGTGTTTCATACTTTACATTGTCATAGGTTTCTTGGAAAACAGTGACATAATCCACACCACATTCGTGCAGATAATGATATTCATCCGTATTCACAGGATAAATTTCCACGCCGACCATACGGAAATATTTTCTTGCCAGCTTACACGCCTCACCGATATATTTGACATCGCTCATGGCACGGCTTTCGCCTGTCAGAATCAGGATTTCCTCCATGCCGCTGTCCGCGATGACCTGCATTTCCTTTTCAATCTGCTCCATATTCAGCTTCATGCGGTTGATGTGGTTATAGCAGTTGAAGCCGCAGTATACACAGTAATTCTCGCAGTAATTGGCAATATACAGGGGGGTGAAAAGATAAACGGTATTCCCAAAATGCTTACCGGTTTCGATTCTTGCCTTCTGCGCCATTTCCTCTAAAAAGGGAGCCGCCGCAGGGGAAAGCAACGCCTTGAAATCCTCCACAGAGCAGGTTTCATGATCAAGTGCCGCGCGCACATCTCTTGCCGTATATTTATCGTAATCGTATTTCTCCACATGCGCCATAACCGTTTCACGGATATCGGATTTGATGATTTCCATTCCGGGCATATATTCCATGTGATTCTTTCTGGAAGCGGGATTTGTTTCCAGCTCATGCTTACGCTTCAGCGCTTCGGGGGAGAGAAATTCAGAGTCTACAAAAAATTGATTTTCCATGCTTATCCCTCCTTAATCACGCAGGAAGCCTGTCAGCGGATCGGATGCGGATGCACCTCTGGTCAGCACTCTGCCCAAACCGGAAAGATACGCCTTTCTGCCTGCCTCAATCGCCTGACGGAATGCCGCTGCCATAAGGGGCAAATCACCTGCTGTTGCCAGAGCGGTATTCGCCATGATTGCCGCTGCGCCCATTTCCATTGCTTCGCAAGCCTGAGAAGGTCTGCCGATGCCTGCATCTACGATGATGGGCAAATCAATTTCATCCACCAGAATCTGAATGAATTCCTTTGTTGCCAGACCCTTATTGGAGCCGATGGGAGAAGCCAGAGGCATAATGCTTGCCGCGCCGGCGTTCACCAAATCACGCGCCACATTCAAATCGGGGTACATATAGGGCATTACCACAAAGCCTTCCTTTGCAAGAATTTCGGTTGCTTTGATGGTTTCATAGTTATCAGGCAGGAGATATTTGCTGTCACGCATGATTTCTATCTTTACGAAATCACCACAGCCCAGCTCTCTTGCCAATCTTGCAATGCGGACTGCTTCCTCAGCATTTCTTGCGCCGGAGGTATTGGGCAGCAGGGTAACATTTTTAGGAATGAAATCCAGAATGTTTTCCTGATCCTTTGTATTCGCGCGGCGTACTGCCAATGTGATAATTTCCGCACCGGCATCCTTTACAGCCGCTTCAATCAGCTTTAAGGAATATTTACCGGAGCCCAGAATAAATCTGGAATGAAATTCATGTCCGCCAATGATAAGTTTGTCTTCTTTCTGCATGAAAATCCCTTCTTTCTTTTACTTATGGTTCAAACTGACCGGAAAGGATTCTCAGAACCATGTGCGCCTCATGCGCACCACATATCATCACACGGGAGGATACCAAGCCAATGTCATCTGCAACATCGCTGATTCCGTCTCCGCAGAGATAAAAACGGTCTGTAATCCTTCTGGTTTGGATGCTGTTTGCAGAGCCGAACCCTGCCATGCCGGACGCAGCGATCAGATATTTCGTATGTAATTTTTCCAGCACGCCATTGACCAGCATTGCCTTTGCTTCTGCGTTATCAAATGCTTCACAGATAACATCGGCAGGTGCAAGGATTTCTTCAAAATTTTCCTCGGTAATGGCAGTTGTATGCGTTTCTATCGTAAGATATGGTGCAATCTCACGCAGATTCGCCGCCAGTGCCTCGGTTTTAAATTCTCCCAGCTGGGTTGCCTTATATTGCTGTCGATGCAGATTGGTGATATCCACCCTGTCAAAATCCGTCAGAATCAGCCTGCCAACGCCTGCTCTTGCCAAGGCAATCGCAATATTGGAGCCAAGACCGCCCAAACCGCAGATGGCAACCGTTGCCTGATTGAATTTTTCCTGCACAGCCCTTCCATGTCGTGCCGCTAATGCTCGCTGCAAGTCTTCCCTTTCAGGAATCCTGCTCAAATCAGCCACCTCCTACAAAATTAACAACCTCAATGACATCTCCGTCCTGCAAAATGGTTTCGCCATAGGCTGCCTTTGGCACAATTTCACCATTGCGCTCCACCGCAATCCGCTTGGGGTTATAGTCTGTGCCTGCCAGATATTCCGCCAGAGTTTTCCCTGCAACGGCAAGCGCTTCCCCATTGATTTTTACCACGCAGCTCTCACCTCCTTCTCTTAATCGCAATCAAACACAGGGCTTTTTATCAACAAAAAAAGGAAGCTACCATCATTTGATAACTCCCTTGTTTGTTCCTTCTGTTTTCAGGCATCCCTACGTTGGCATTATCCAAATCAGGTTATGGGTCGAAGGCAATCCTTCCTCTCAGCCTGCCTGAGCAAGCTCCCCTCTGTGTGTTCGATTGTAGCTTCATTATACCGCCTGCATTTTTAAAAAGCAAGGATATTCTCAGAAACCTGCTCTCGACTTAGATTTTGTCCTCGTCCCCGAACGGATCCCCGCATTCCGGACAGAAGCGAGGGGGCTTTGTGGGGTCTTCCGGCTCCCAGCCGCATTTATCACAGCGATACTGCGGCACGCCTGCCGGCTTGGGTTTGCCGCACTGCGGACAGAAACGCCCCTTATTATGGCTGCCGCATGCGCAGACCCATACGTTTTCCTCCGGCTTTTTCGCACCACATTCTGTGCAGAAATTGCCCGTATTCTCTGCTGCGCCGCAGCTGCAGGTCCAGCCTGTCTGGGTGGGTGCCTGTGTCTGGGGCTGTTGCTGTGCCGCCATTTGAAAGAGCTGCCCTGCATTCATGCCGCCGGACTGATTTGCCAGATTCATCCCTGCAAAAGCCATCACGGGGCCTGCATTGGGGTTTGCCGCTGCCGCCTGCATAGCTTCTGCCTGTGCATTGACCAGATGCGCCGCCGCCATGGAGGGATTACGGAGCGTTGCATTTCTTTGCAGCTCCTTAATCATGGCTTCATCCTCATCGGATGCCTTCACGCTGCTTACACCGATAGAGGTAATCTCAATGCCATATCTGCCGCCCCATTTTTCCGCAAGCACCTCATTCAGCGCCTGCGAAAGCTCCATGGTATGTGCAGGCAGGGCACTGTAACGGATACCCATGGCGGAAAGCTTGCCGAAGGCAGGCTGCAGGGCGGTCAGCATTTCGCTTTTCAGCTGAGATTCCATGCTGTCTCTGGTATATGTATCCGTAATATTGCCGCAGATGTTCTTATAGAAAAGAATAGGGTCGATGATATGATACGCATATTCGCCATGACAGCGAATTGCAATATCAATATCCAGACCGATATTCGTATCAACCACACGGAACGGCACAGGATTTGAGGTGCCGTATTTATTCCCAAGGATTTCCTTTGTATTGAAATAGTAGATTCTCTGATCGCCCGCAGGGTCGCCGCCGAAGCCGACACGCTTGCCGAACTGGCGAAAGCTTTCCTTGATGCTTTCCTTCAAATCTCCATAGAACAGGCTGGGTTCTGTTGCGGAATCGTAAAGAAATTCGCCTGCTTCGGCGCAGACCTCAACCACCTTGCCCTGCTCTACAATCATCATGCACTGCCCCTCATTGATGACAATGATAGAGCCATTGGAGATGATATTTTCGCTCTTTTTTGTATTGAAGCCCCGTTTGGACTGCCGCTGCTCGCCTTTTTTTGCCAGCACATCCACATCCATGGCATCGCAGTAGAAATATTCTCTCCAGCTATCTGCCAGAACGCCCTGTGCCGCACCGACACCAACCTTTAAAATGCCCATTGTGCATCCTCCTTATCTTTTCGCTACGCGGTAGGTGTAATCATTGCCCTTGCCATCGAAGGTGAAGCTGTCCTTCAGGCCTTCGGTTGCAACAACCTCACCCTCCTCTGTTACGAAGATTACCTCAAAATCATCCTGTGTTTTCCAATAGGCAAGCGCATCCTCCAGACCCATGACATACAGCGCCGTGGAAAGAGCATCCGCCTTTGTACCGTCCTTGCAGATAATCGTGACGGAGGTTAAGCCGCTTTCCGCAGGCTTGCCCGTTGCAGGGTCGATGATATGATGATATTTCTTGCCGTTTTCTTCAAAGTATCTCTGATAGCCGCCGGACGTAACCGCGCAGGCATCACTGATTTCGACCACGCCGACATAATCATTCTCATCAGCAGGATTCTGCACGGCAATTCTCCAAGGACTGCCGTCCGGCTTTGTACCAATGGCACAAACATTGCCGCCCAGAGAAAGCCATGCGGATTTCACGCCCTTTTTCTTTAACAATTCTGCCAGCTTATCGGAGGCATAGCCCTTCGCAATGCCGCCTAAGTCTACCGCCATTCCTTCCTTTTCCAGATAAACCGTAGAGGCATCCTCATCAATGGTGACATTGCTTACCTTTGTCAGCGGCAGAAGCTCATCCAGTGTTTCCTGCGTGGGAATGGTATACTCATTTTCCGTAAAGCCCCACGCCTTCACAATGGGGTAAATCGCCATATCAAAGGCATTGTTCGTTGCCTTGCCCAGCTGCTTGCCGGCCTTCAGCAGGGCAAGCGTATCTGCCGAAACGGTAACCGCCTTATCCCCTGCGTTATCGTTAATCTGTTCAATATCACTGTCTTCATCTGTGACGGAAAACAGCTTTTCCAGACGCTTAACCTCCTGCTCCGCATCAATCAGAAGGTCTTCCCCATCAGGGGCAACTATATGGAAGGTCATAACAGTATCCATGGCGAAGGTTGTGGATTCGTAGCTGTCCTCCTGCGTGCCTTCCTCGCCCATCTTCTGTGCATTCTGTCGCTGTTCGGCACAGCCGCTGAACAGAAAGCATCCCGTCAATCCGATTGCTATTATTTTTTTCCAATTCATCCTTTTAGCTCCTTTAATTTTCAAAATTCCTTATACTGATTTTACCTTGCGGTCTCGGCTTTGTCAAACCCTAGTGGTTTACTTGCAAATAAAAATCAACTGCCTTATTTCCACGGCAAAATTATTTCACAAATTGCGATATTTTGGATTCTAATCTTCTTTTCTGCGTGTATTGTATTGTTTTTTGTACAATATCATGCTATACTTTACTATTATTTTTATTGTACAAAAGAAAAAGAAAGGATGAATCCGATGCAGACAAATTTATATCAGCTTTACAACCGAAAATTAAACGGACTGACGGTATTCCGTGCTCTGTTAGAGGATGTCCTCATACAGCGCTTGCAGAAGCTTCTGCGCGCCTGCGAAGAAAGCGATGCGGAAACGCTCACCTGCACCTATGGTGCGTTTACCTCTGCTTTATTTGAGAAAAATGTGAATTTTTCCGAAGCTCTTCTGGAACTGGTGCTTGCCGATGAAAATCGTTTTCTGCTTTCCGCAGCGAGAAAAGAGGTCTGTCCGCCCGCTATCTGCGATGCCGCAAAGCGAGAATTGGATTTCTTTACGGAGCTGGCAGGGCTTTCCGCAAAGGCAATAAAGACGATTCTGCCTGAGGAAATTGCCGCCTTCCTGCCTGATTGGGAAACAACCGCTTTGGATTTTTATACCGCTTACACAAAGCACATTGCCGATGCGCCGAAAAAAGGCTATGGTATTTTTGCGAAATATCACGCATTTTCCTTCGGGGATAACGGCTTGCAGCCTGTGCAGCACCCCGATCCGCAGTCGCTCTCTCAGCTGAGCGGCTATGAACGGGAGGTTGGTATCGTCATGCGGAATACCGAGGCACTTCTGGCAGGCATACCTGCAAGCAATCTTCTGCTTTACGGCGATGCCGGCACAGGCAAAAGCTCCACGATTAAGGCTGTGGCAAATGCGTTGCAGGAGGAAGGTCTGCGGTTGATTGAGGTCAAGAAAAATCAGCTGTTCCGCCTGCCCTCTCTGCTGGAGCAGCTTGCGGAAAATCCGTTGAAATTCATTATTTTTATTGATGATTTAAGCTTTGCAGGCAATGATGAGCATTTTGCCGCACTGAAAGCAACACTGGAGGGCAGTGTCACCGCCTGTGCGAAAAATACGGTGATTTATGCCACAAGCAACCGCCGCCATCTGGTGAAGGAAACCATGGAAGAACGCAGCGGTGATGATATCCATCTGAATGATACCTTGCAGGAGCTGATGAGCCTTTCCGCTCGCTTCGGCATGACGATTACCTTCCAGAAGCCGGATAAGGACGGCTACCTTGCCATTGTGAAGCATCTGGCGAAGGAATATAATCTAAAAATGCCGGAGGAGGAGCTTTGTACCAAGGCAGAAGGCTTTGCCATTCGCCAGAACGGCAGAAGCCCCCGAACTGCAAAGCATTTTGTGGAAACGCAGCTTGCAAAATTGTAAAAAGGCAGCAAAAAAGGAAGTCCTTCGACTTCCTTTTTTCTTTTTATTTATTTCATTACCGCGCCGGTATTTGCGGAGGAAACCAGCTTTGCATATCTGGAAAGCCAGCCTGTTGTTACCTTCGGTGCAGGGGCAACATAAGCCGCTCTTCTTGCCGCGAATTCTTCCTCGCTTACCTGTGCGTTTACCTTATGGTTCGGGATATCGATTTCGATGATATCGCCTTCCTGCAGCAGACCAAAGGTGCCTCCTGCCGCCGCTTCGGGGCTGACATGACCGATGGATGCGCCACGGCTTGCGCCGCTGAAACGCCCGTCTGTAATCAATGCAACGCATTTATCCAGCTTCATCCCTGCCAAAGCACTCGTCGGATTCAGCATTTCACGCATACCGGGACCGCCCTTGGGACCTTCGTATCTGATGACAACAACATCTCCGGGATGGATGCCGCCTGCGTAGATGGTTGCGATGGCATCCTCTTCGCTGTCAAACACACGCGCTGGGCCTGTATGGCACAGCATTTCGGGGTCAACTGCGCTTCTCTTTACCACACAGCCATCCTCTGCGATATTCCCCCACAGAACCGCAATGCCGCCTGTTTCGCTATAGGGGTGATCAATGGGGCGAATCAAATCGTAGTCCTTAACGTATGCACCCTTGATATTTTCGCCCAGCGTTTTGCCTGTTGCTGTCATAGCATCCAAATCCAGCAGACCATTTTTCGCAAGCTCTGCCTGTACCGCAGGGATACCGCCTGCTCTGTTCAGGTCGGAGATATGGGTGGAGCCGGCAGGTGCCAAATGGCACAGGTTGGGTACCTTTGCGGAAATTTCATTGAAGATATCCATATTCAAATCTACACCTGCTTCGTTTGCAATCGCCAGCAGATGCAGTACGCTGTTGGAGGAGCAGCCCAATGCCATATCACAGGCAACTGCATTATAAATGCTTCTGGTGTTGATGATATCTCTTGCCTTGATATCCCTTTCCACCAATTCCATGATTGCCATGCCTGCGTGCTTTGCCAGCTGCATACGTCCACTGGAAACATTGGGCAGTGTGCCATTGCCGGGCAGAGCGATACCAACCGCTTCACACAGACAGTTCATGCTGTTTGCGGTATACATTCCTGCACAGGAGCCACAGCCGGGACAGGTATTGGTTTCATATTCAAACAGCTTTGCATCATCAATTATATTTGCTTTTCTTGCGCCGACTGCCTCGAACATCTTGGACAGGCTGACCTCCTCATTATCCAC
>UMFI01039522.1_pt1 | contig 11719 bp, 4 predicted proteins | sample 1964951 | NCBI WGS metagenome assembly UMFI01 (sample SAMEA4836040, study PRJEB28245) | human gut metagenome | biome: gut microbiome; material: fecal sample | place: Denmark | collected 2008 | reverse complement strand
AGCATGGATGGCACGCAGTCTCCTGCTGCTTTCAAGGCTTTGAATGCCCAACTTGCTGCATCCAACCAAAGATTGGATGAGTTGGTGACTAATGCAGCCAAAGCTGGAGCGGAGATGGAAACGGGATTCAAAAGGAAAATCTTCGATGCTTCCCAGGCCGTGAATGGATTCACAGAGAAGATTCTTGCTCAAAAAGCGGTAGTTAAGGATATTGAAGCGGATGTAAAACGACTTGGGGATGCTTATCGTATAGCATTGAAAAGGAATCCGTTATCAGCAAATAGCAAGTTAGAAGAATACAATGCTGCCCGCAAAGCTCTTGATGAAGAAAAGGCAGCTTTATTTGGATTAACCCAGCAACAGGCAGAAGCACGTCTGTCAGTAAAAAAACTACGTGATGAATACGCCCTTTACAAGGATGACGCAAAAGAGGTTGTAGAAACTAATAATGGTATTGCTATTTCTTGGAAGAAAGCCTTGGCGGTTATTGGTGGTACTGGAGTACTGAAAGCATTAGGTGCTGAAATGATTCGTGTACGTGGCGAGTTCCAGGCTGCTGACACTGCTATTGAAACTTTATTGGGAAACAAAGAGAAAGCCAATGCCCTCATGTCACAAGTTCGTGAGTTCGCTAAAATTTCTCCGCTTGAATTTTCTGATGTAACAGCAGCCACGCAGATGATGCTTGGTTTCAACATTGAAGCTGAGAAAGTTCCCCGTTATCTACAAGCCATTAGTGATATTTCTATGGGGGAATCCAGTAAGTTCAATTCGCTAACTTTGGCATTTTCACAGATGTCAGCAGCGGGTAAACTTATGGGGCAGGATTTGAATCAAATGATAAACGCTGGATTCAACCCGTTACAGATTATCTCCGAAAAGACCGGAAAATCTATCGCAACTTTGAAAGATGAAATGTCCAAAGGTGCTGTTTCCGCTGAAATGGTTCAACAGGCATTCATTGATGCAACTTCCGCAGGTGGTAAGTTCTATAATATGTCTGAGAATGCCTCAAAGACTATCAATGGTCAGTTGTCTATGATGCAGGATGCTTTGGATTCCGTGTTTAACGAATTGGGAACAAAGTCGGAAAGTGTTATCATGGACGGTATTCAAATGACAACTTCGTTGATTCAGAATTATGAAACAGTAGGTAGAATCTTGGCTGGATTAGTGGTTACTTATGGTACATACCGGACCGCAGTGATGCTTGTTACTGCTGCCGAAAGTAAACATACTCTTGTGGAGATTGGACTTACCAATGCCCGTTTATTGGCACGAAAAGCGCAGTTAGCTTTAAACGCTGCAATGCTTACCAATCCTTATGTGTTATTGGCAACGGCGGTTGTAGGTCTCGGAGCTACCATGTGGGCATTATCCGATAGCACGACATCTGCTGAACGTGCTTTGGACTCGTACAACAAGAAAATAGAAAAACTCAACACGGACGAAGAAGATCGGAAACGTACTTTGGAAGGTCTTGTTAGCACCATTAATAGCGAGGTGGAAGCCGAGACCACTAAACTTAAAGCCTTAAAAGACATTGAGAAACTATATCCTGTACTTTTTAAGAAGTATGTCGATGAGAAAGGTCATATACATGACTTGACTGGGTTTTGGAAGGCATATAATGAAGAGGTTTCAAAATCCAGAACACAGTCAAAACAGGCTATAGTCGAATCTTTGGAACAACAGATAAAAAGTGCGGAATGGGCTTATAATTTAGCTAAGAAGGAGAACAACCGTTCCGAAATGAAGGTTCAGGCACAGCGTATCGAAGACCTGAAAAATGAATTGGCAAACGCAAGAAAGGATGTCTTGTCGGAAATCAATGCCCAATTGGAAGTTGAGAACAGACAGGAAACAAAAGAAACTACATATCAGGAGGATTTGGCAAATGCTAAAGCCGAATGGGAAAAAGCGAAAAAAGGGTATGAGACCTTAATCAAAGATCAGACGGCTACATCGAAACAGGTGAAAGAAGCCAAAGATAAGATGGAGGCATCCGAAAAGACATACAAGGAGCTGGGCGGAGTAACCGGAAGCGAATTAACCAGACAGGAAAATCTAGCAAAAAAGCAAAAAAAAGAACAAAAAAAGACAGCCGAAGAACTCTTGTCTCTCCGCCGTCAGAACCAACAGGATGAAATCAACCTGATGAGAGAAGGCACGGAAAAGAAGTTGAAACAGATTGACCTTGATTATCAGAAACAGATTGATGCGATAAGAAAACAGGAGGAAGAATGGAGCAAAGCCGGTAACGGTAAGCTGACCGACAAGCAGGCACAGAAAATTTCAGAAGCTTATACCAATGCCGAAAGTATGAGAGATAAAGATATTTCCGATGTAACTGAAGGACAGCTGAAAGCCGAACAACAGGCTTTGAACGACTACTTGAAAGAATATGGCACGTTCCAGCAGCAGAAATTGGCTATCGCCCAAGAGTATGCGGAAAAAATAAGGAAAGCACAGGAAGAAAACGGTGTTAATAGTGCACAAGTAAAGTTACTGGAGAAACAACGTGATGTTGCCATACAGAACAAGGAAACAGAAGCCATAAAAGCCAATATAGATTGGGTTACTGTGTTCGGTGAGTTTGGTTCCATGTTTTCCGACATGATAAAGCCCGCCTTGGACGAAGCGAAAAAATATGTACGGACTGACAAGTTCAAGAACTCCGATCAGGCAAGCCAGAAATCATTGATTGACGCCATCAGCCAGATGGAAAAGTCTTTGGGTGGTACAAGTGGAGTCAACTTCAAGAAACTTGGAGAGGATGTAAAAGCCTATCAAATAGCAGAACAGAATCGTATCAGTGCCATAGGGATTGAAACAGCTGCTTTGGAAAGACTAAAGAAATCACAGGATGATTACACCAAAGCGCAGAAGGGCGGAACGGAAAGTGAGAAACAAGCCGCAGCAAACGCTCTTGAAACAGCACGGCAGAATGCTGACATTGCATCCGCCAATGTGAAGACACAGACTGATATCGCCAATCAGGCCCAGCGTAATGTGACTGATACCGCCACCAGACTGAAAGCAAGCATGGAAAATTTATTGGGAGGCTTGCAGCAGATTTCATCCGGTGGATTGTATAACGCATATAGCGGAATTATCAAAACCGTGAACGGATTCAAGGATGTCATAGGAAAAACGTCAGAATCTCTTAAGGAGGTCCCCATTGTCGGATGGATTCTGTCCATCATTGACGTACTCAAAGACGGATTAAGTGATCTTGTCGGTGGTCTGCTTGATGCTGTTCTGAACGCTGTCAGTGGAATTATCGGTGATGTCTTGTCAGGGGATTTGTTTGTCACAATCGGCAAGTCATTGAGGAACGGCATAGGAAACATCCTGAACGCAATCTCATTCGGAGGCTTCAACTCCTTGTTTGGAATAGGTGGAAACGCCAAGGAAGTACAGGAAACGATAGACAGGCTGACGGACAGGAATGAAACTTTGCAAACGGCCATCGAGGATCTGACTGACGAGATGAAGGCAAGCAAGGGAATGAAATCGGTTGAATCTTACAGGGAAGCTGTAAAGTATCAGGAGGAAGTCAATAAAAACTATCTGCAAATAGCAAAGGAGCAAGCCGGATATCATAAGAGCCACGGCAGCTGGCAGCATTATCTGAAATGGACGGATGAAATGCTGGAACACGCAAGAAAAGCTACCGGCATGCAGGATTTCTCCGGCACCGATTCCTTGTGGAATCTGACCCCCGAACAGATGAAAGCTCTACGGTCGGACGTATGGTTATGGGATATCATGGAATCTTCCGGTAAGGGAGGTTACGGTGAGCGTGTTACCGACAAGCTGGATGATTATATAGAGCAGGCAGGAAAACTGGAAGAACTGACCGACAGTCTTTATGAGGGCCTGATCGGAATGTCATTCGATTCCATGTATGACAGTTTTATAAGCAGTCTGATGGATATGGAGAAGAGTGCGGAGGATTTTGCTGATGACATATCCAAATATTTCATGCAGGCGATGCTGTCAAATGCCATCGGTGAACAGTTTAGTGACAAACTGAGGACATGGTATGATAAATTCGGTGAAGCCATGAAGGATGATGGTACGCTTGACAATAATGAGCGTAAGGAGCTGATGGATGAATACATGGGTTATGTGGACGAAGCCATGAAGCTCCGTGACGAGCTTGCCGCAGCAACCGGATATGATAAGATTTCGCAAGAATCCTATTCTCAATCTTCTTCATCAAGAGGGTTCGGCACTGAAATGACGCATGAAGATGCAGGAGAGTTGAACGGTAGGTTTACAGCATTGCAGATTACAGGAGAAGAGATAAAGAATCAAAATATCATTCAATCTCAATCACTTAATCTACTGACAGTAAAAGCAGATGCTCTACTTTCCATAAATACGGAAACAAGAAATATTGCTGATGATACGCGGGATTTGATAGCGCAATCCTATCTTGAATTGGTACAGATTTCAGAAAATACAGGGGCAATCGTCAAACCTATTCAACAGATGCAAAGAGATATAGCAGAGGTTAAAAAGAATACAGCAAAATTATAGTCTATGGATGAATTATTAATTAATGGCGAAAACGCTTATACAACATGGGGCGTGAGAATGGGAGAGGGGTTTCTTGATGTTATTGGGGCATCCGCTCCCATGAAGGATTTTATTGAGAACAAAAGCCGACTTGAACATGGGAAACGGGTAATAATCAATAATCCTAAAGTCGATGAGAGGGAAATAACTCTTTCGTTCACTATCGAGAGTAATTCTCAGTCTGATTATCAAGCAAAGAAGAAAGCTTTCTTTGATGAGCTGTATAAAGGTGTGGTTGATATTCAGATTCCTGCTAATAGTAGCGAGGTTTACCATCTTATTTATACTGGCAAGAGTGTCACTTACGCACAGAGTTTAGACCGAACTTTCGGAAAAATTTCAGCCAAGTTTAACGAGCCAAATCCGGCAAACAGAAGCTAATTCACGACATTGGTTTTATTGTCGTGTATGTGAGTGCTCAAAATTGGGCACTCTTTTTTTTATCCCCGAACTTTGAAGACATGGAACAAATCGACATCAAAGACATATCCGGTGCTATCCAGCTTACAACTTTGATCAATGAAGGCTGCAAGCGTAAGTTCACTCTGATGAAGGAGGACTACATCATGTTAAAGTTCTCCTTAGAGAATCCCATATATTTCAAACTTGGCTCATACGTGGAATGTAACTTCGGATTGTTCGAGGTGTGCGACTTGCAGAAGCCCGCATTCAACACCAATACCGCCGGCTACGACTATGAGCTTCAGCTTGACGCCTACTACTGGAAATGGAAAAACAAAATCTTCAAATATACCCCGGAGACGACCGGACAGGAGGCGTCCTGGAACCTGACCGCCCCGCTTGACGTACAAGCCGGTATAGTCCTTAGAAATTTGAAAGCTCTTGGTTACACATACAAAGGACAGGATTTTGTTTTCTCCATTGATTCCACAGTCGAAAACAAGTCCCAGTTGATGAGTTACGACAACATCAACATCCTTGACGCTTGTTTTGAGATGGCGAAGAAATGGGATTGCGAATGTTGGGTGACTGAAAACATCATCCATTTCGGGCGTTGTGAGTTCGGTGATCCTGTTAATTGGGAGATCGGTGTAAATGTAGAGGAAATGTCCCGTTCGGATTCACAATCGACTTACGCAACGAGAATCTATGCTTTCGGTTCTACAAGGAACATTCCTTCAAATTACCGCCCCGTTGATGAAACGGTGGTGGTGAATGGTGTGGTTCAGAAAAGATTAATGCTGCCCGAGGGTATTCCCTACATTGATGCATACCCTAATATGACTACCGAGGAAGCCGTCGAGCAGGTGGTTATCTTCGATGAAGTCTATCCTCGAAGAACAGGCATCATGTCGGATGTCACCACTATCGAAGTGACGGACAAGGTGGAGAATGAGGACGGGACAACCACCGAGGAAAAATGGAATGCCTACCGCTTTAGGGACACGGGTGTTAACTTTTCCGAGAAATATATCCTCCCCGGTCAGGAGCTGAGGATACGTTTCGCGTCCGGGCTTCTCAACGGTTTGGAGTTCGCCGTGAAGTTCAATCCTGAGGGAAAGCCGGAGAAATTGGAGGATGGCGGATGGAACCCTGAGGCACAGCTTTGGGAGATAGTCAGGAATGAGGACTATGGCAGACCGCTTCCCGGTGATGTGCTCTTTCCCCAGGATGGGGATGAATATGTGCTTTCCGGCTGGGACAGCACGAAAATAACCGAACTTGGGCTTGTGGGTGCCGCCGAGCAGGAGTTGAAGGAAAAGACTGAAAAGTACGCTGCCAAATCCAAGATAGACCCGAGTACCTATGGCTGCACGATGATGTCAAATGACGCATACCGTGAGGATGGCGTTCATAATTTCTATGGCATCGGTCAAAAGGTCAACCTTATCAACAAGGCTTATTTCGAGAACGGAAGACAGTCAAGGGTTATCGGATTTGAATTCAATCTTGACTATTCCTTTGACTCACCTGTTTATACTGTCGGGGAAACCACCGCCTATTCCCGTATCGGGGAGCTGGAGGAAAAGGTTGAGAGCCTTACCCTGAAGGGACAGACCTATACGGGCGGTGGTGGCAGCGGTGTGTATGTGATCGGAAGCCACGACTCCACCCCTGCGACAGACCATAACGTGTATTCCGCATTGCGCTCGCTGATCATGTTCATGCGCAAGGACACGGAGGAACGCACCGGTTTCCTATTATCCCTGTTGGGCGGAACCGTCATCAAGAAATACGCCAAGTTTGGTGATTTCGTTACTGGTGTATCAGGTGGTTACATAGACGAAAAGGGCAATCTTGAAATGGAAAGCGGTGTATTTCGTAAGCGTTTGTTTGTTCCTGAAATAGCCTATAACCGTACAACCTATTTCAAAGGACGTATGGTAAACTCCCCCGGTGGTGGTTGTACCGTATTGTCATACGTGGATAACGGCGATGGAACCTACACCATCGCTCCCGATCTGACAGATGCGGACGGATTGAGCCAGTTTGTTGATGACATCCTTACCACCTATTTTGTGACTAAAAATAGCGAAGGCAAACTGAACGGTTTTGAAGAAATGAAATTCCGTGTGACTGCCGCAGATTATACTGCCAAGAAGTTTACTGTCATTCCCCGTCCGGGGCATTCTGACTGGAAACCTGCCGAGCAGATGGTATTGGCACAAACAGGTAACTTTACGGACCCGGAACGTCAGACTTATATACTTATTGATTCAGTCAACGGAAACAACTGTATTACATTCTTTGACAATGCCAACACTTGGGACCCGGAGCCGGCGCAGATGCCTGCGTGGTTCGGCAAAAAAAAGGGCATGACCGTTAACGGAATTGATTGCGAGAAATATTCAGCCGTGTTGCAACAGGTCTTATTGACTGGGCTTATCTTCCAGATAGATGAGATAACGGGGAACAAGGTTCGTGTACCCTTGGACAAGGGTGAATGGGTTGCAGGGAAGTACGCCTACTATGACCGGGTGTCACATAACGGGGCTTTGTGGTTGTGTGTTGATGACAACGGAACGACAACAGAACCGTCAGATGATAATCCGGCATGGCTGAAACAAGTGGCGGAAGGGCAAAAAGGTGATCCGGGATTGTCCGTAGTAGGTGGCGGTCATTGGGAATCCTCCAAGACCCCGTACAAAGCCAATACAATGGTCACTCTTGCCAATTGTGTCTTTATATCCAAGGTGGAAACCTCCAATCCTCCGATTAAAATTGCAAGGTTCAGGAACGGCAATTATCGAAAGAAAAAGGATGGCGGTTATATCCTTGCCGGGAAATCAGCCGACTGGACCGTGCATGAAGACTGGGAGATGCTGCTGGACGGTCGTGAACTTAAAGGTGAGAGTATCACCTTCTTGGGTGAGTTCGCATCCCATCCGTCCAATCCCAAGGAGGGTGACAGCTACCGAAATACGGCTGACCATTGTACTTACATATACCGGAATGGTTTGTGGATGGTCATGGTCAAAGACGGGACTGACGGTAAGGACGGCAAAGGTTACGAGTGGATCTACACCCGTACCAACATCATCGGCCTTACCCCTGACAAGCCGGATTCGAAGCAGCAGGATGATTATATACCGGAAGGCTGGACAGATGATTTTCTTGGCGTGGATGCAGACCATCAGGTGGAATGGGCGTGCAAACGTGTGAAGCGTGATGGAGTATGGAGTGAATGGAGCACTCCGGCCCCTGTGCACCGTTGGAGTAAGGACGGGGAGTCGAATATCATGGCCGACCTTGACAATGAGATGGTGAGCGTCGCTCTTACCAGTACCGGTGTTACTACTTCCGCACAGTCATGGACTACCCATGTATCCATGTGGTACGGTACCGAGAAACTCACCCTTGAGACTTTAACAGTCAGCACGCCTGCCGGTTTCACGGCAAGCACAAGCAAGGCCACCGGAGCGGTGGCGATATCCGTCGCTGCCGGAAAGTCGGTTCCGGAACAGAATACGGTCACCATCACACTGGCTGCAATGAAGAACGGGCAGCTCTATACCCGTGAACTGACTTTCAAGATAACCGGTGTCCGTGGCGGGGCGGACGGTTCCGATGCGGTAATTTATAGCCTTGTCACTTCGGCCACGATGGTCAGCAAGAACAAGAACGGCGGTTACAGTGTAGCTTCGGTATCCTGCCGGCGTATGAAGACAGTCGGTACGGTCACTACGGCCACAACGGACGGGGAGTTGAAGTACAGTCGTGACGGTGCGGCCGAGGTTCCCATCGGTGATGGTGTCGGGGTGGCTTCCGGTAATTTTACCAGTAGCTTGAAGTTCGTGTTCTACGTGAACGGTCAGGCGGTTGATGTCGAGACTGTCCCGATGGTTGTGGACGGCAGTGACGGAAAGGATGGTGAGAGCATCACAGCAGCCGGTCATTGGGAATCCGCCAATACTCCGTATGCCAAGAACAGTACAGTATCGTTTGCCGGAGGATCTTACTTAAGCAAGGTTGAAACCTCCAACCCTCCGATTAAAATCGCCAAGTTCAGAAACGGCAGACTCCGCAGGAAAAGAGACGGCGGATACATCCTCGCCGGCAGATCCGCGAACCGGACGGTACATGCGGACTGGCAGGAGATGGTTGCTCCCGTCGGACCGTCGGCATCCTACTGGCTGGACAGTCCTGTCAGCGTGATCAACTTCACCAGTACGGGCACGCCATCCCCGTCTGGATTCCTTGTCACTTGCAAACAGAATGTGGCAGGCAATGTAAGCACGTGCAGCACGCTTTATCTGGCAGCCCGTAAGTATAACGGAAGCTGGCTGGCTCATGTAGGTGCTACCCTAAGCAATCAGATATCCGTTCCAGCGACAGCCGGATACACCCAGTTTGCCGTCCGGGCTTATCAATCCGCATCGGACGCGAACGCATGGAATAATAATTTTGTCGCTGAAAAAGGGGTGGGTGTTGCAAATGATGGCGCCATAGGAGCAACTGGAGCGACAGGGGCTTCTCCAAGAGATATGGGAGTATTCCAATCTGGTACTAGCTATGTATGGAACGCCAGCTATCGTGACAAGATCATCTACAAGTTCAATGGCGTGTATTATAATTTCCTTGTGCGGAACTATGGTGCCAGTGTAACCGCCGCCCCTACATCTGTCAACGGGGATTCCAATTGGGAAGCCATGCAGAAGTTTGTTAATATCGCCACTGACACCCTGTTTGCTACAGGAGCCAATATATGCGGATTCATGTTCACATATAAAGGAATGGATGCCAACGGCATACCTTTTGGAGATATAAAATCACAGAAGTCAACCAATGGTGTGCCCAACCTGATACTGAATTCCGAATCCGGTTATATTCATGGCATTAATATGGACATAGAAGGAGGACGTATCGGTCCGTTCTCCATCGCTTCGGGGATGTTGTCCTCAAAGATCCTTTATGAAAATGAAACAAATAAATACGTCGGTTTCAATCTGTCTGCCGGACAAATTGAGTTTTATAACGAAAGGACATTTGCAAACGTAAGAATCGGGGGAAACACGCAGTTTGTCACCATTGAAGGGATTAAGTATGATGCTGGAATTGACATACAGAGTCCAAATGTCATGATCGGGATGCACATCAAGACTCCAAGCATTCCTCTATTCGTGGAGGGAGGTAACATTTTCCTTCATCCGAACAATGACAGCTATGTTTCTCTTCGTGGCATAGTTGGCAACTGGAGGAACATATCCGTCAGCACTCCCCTGAATAACAATGATGATAATGTGATGTTTATTAATACGGGCAATATAGAAGTGACACTTCCTCCGGATGTTCCGGGACATACTATATACTTCAAACGTATGAGCGGCGGAGTAAGATTGACAGGAGGACGGATCCTGCCTGCTCCCGGAGGACAGGAGGTGTCTTATATTGATTTGGATTTTGCATCCGGCTTCATTAAGTGTATGGGTAATTATTGGGTTATGTTTTATTGCGGATAATTTAAATATAAAGTATGAGAATAAATTTTGCACAATTCCCTATTTATGATGGGATTAAAAAAGAAAAGCTTATAGCCAGTAACATCACTGAGGCCTTCGGTGACTGGATATATAAGAACGTAGCGGGCTTGAAGGCGCATCTCCTTGCGGAGAAAATCTTCAAGTCGACTGTAGATGGTGTGGAACTTGACGAAGAGGAGGTGGATATCATAAGACGTTCTACCCCTATGTTGTCCGGCTTGCTGGCCGATTCGTTGAATGATTATCTGGATAAAAAGAAGGAGGAACAACATGAAGATTGAGAATTTGGAACGCGCCAGCCGAATCAATGACGAACTGGCGAAACTGAAGCTGGCGAAAAATACATTGAATAACGGAGGCTATGTCCGTATCTACAGTAGCGCCCGGTCAAGTGCCGGATGTGTGGAACTGGATATAGCGAACTTCAATGACGAGGTGAATACGTGTATAGACAACCATATTGCTGAACTTGAATCAGAAATAGAAACGCTATGAAAAAGGTATATTGTAACAACCTTCTGGCAAAGGTGCTGCTTGCGTTCAGTTCTTGCCATACGATAACAATCGGTCCGTTTGTTTTAAGCAAGCGACCGGAAGAGAAAATCACTCAGAAAGTGAGAAACCATGAGTGTACCCACGCCCGTCAATGGGTTGAGATGGCAGTTGCCACCGGTACAGTTATCTGGATCTTGCTGTTGTGTTTTGACCTTTCCGCCTGGTGGCTGGTACTGGCCGGGCTGGCATTCTATCTCTGGTATGGTGTGGAGTGGCTGGTCAGGGCGGTACGGTTGAAGGATGCCGGCAGGGCGTATAAGACGGTATCATTTGAGAGGGAGGCATATTCCAACGAGGATGATCCGAATTATATTGAGAACAGTAATTATTTTGCATGGGTGAAGTATTTGTTTTAATTTTAAAATTTGCATTATGGACTTGAATAATATAGTTGGCTTTAAAGCTGTGGATAAAAACGGCAAAGAACGACAGGTGACCGTCGATGAGATGACAGAATTAGTTTCCGCACGGATTGTTTCCGCTGCATCAGAAATATCAACATTTGCTGCCGCTGCGGCAGCCGGAACAGATGAGTTTGAGGACCAGTTGCCCCAGTCCGACACCTTCTCTTGGCTCCGTACTTTGGACGGTTCCAAGAACCCAACTTTAACATCTTCTTCGGCTGCCGCGAAAGT
>UMFI01014852.1_pt1 | contig 11802 bp, 10 predicted proteins | sample 1964951 | NCBI WGS metagenome assembly UMFI01 (sample SAMEA4836040, study PRJEB28245) | human gut metagenome | biome: gut microbiome; material: fecal sample | place: Denmark | collected 2008 | reverse complement strand
GTATATGAACGCGACGGCCGCTATCAGATGTATGCAAAGGAGATTACCCTGGAAGGTGCAGGAACTCTGTATGAGAGATATCTTGCATTGAAGCAGGAACTGGAAGATATGGGAATGTTTGCACAGGAGTACAAACAGCCCATTCCGAGATTTATCAGACGTCTGGGTGTGGTAACTGCACCGACAGGTGCGGCTGTTCAGGATATCCGCAATATTTCCTATCGAAGAAATCCCTATTTACAGATTATTTTATATCCGGCTCTTGTACAGGGGGCGGGTGCGGCAGAAAGTATTGTAAAAGGAATACAGATGCTTGATAAGACAGATGTGGATGTGATCATTGTGGGAAGAGGAGGCGGCTCTATTGAAGATCTCTGGGCGTTTAATGAAGAAATCGTGGCCAGAGCTATTTTTGAGTGCAGTACACCTATTATTTCCGCAGTAGGTCATGAAACGGATTTTACAATTGCTGATTTCGTTGCTGATCTGCGAGCTCCTACTCCTTCTGCTGCGGCAGAGCTTGCGGTGGATGATTACAGAAGTGTGATTGAAGCAGTAAGTATTTACAGGCAGCGGTTATATCGTGCAATGAGTGGTAAAATGGATCTGTACCGCAGCAGACTGGAGCATTTTCAGACAAAATTTGCTTATCTGAGTCCGGAGAACAGGCTGCGGGAGCAGAGACAGCGTCTGGCAGATCTGGAGAATGCTGTACAAAATGGAATGAACAGGAAACTTCAGGATGAGAGACACAGATTGTCTGTTTATCTGGAACGTTTTGCAGGACTTTCCCCTTTAAAGAAACTGAATCAGGGATATTCTTATGTGGCAGATAAATATAAAAAGACATTGACAAGTGTAGAACAGGTACAAAATGGGGATACCATTTATATATCTGTGACAGACGGTACGATAGAAGCAGATGTTACAGGTACGGTGAAGGAGGAGAGAATCTATGGCGAAGAAAGAAAACTGTGAGCAGTTACAGGAGGAGAAATCTCTGGAAGAGATGTTTGCAGAACTGGATCTGCTGGCTGAAAAACTGGAAAACAGAGACACATCGCTGGAGGACTCTTTTATACTGTACAGACAGGGCATGGAACTTTTGAAACTTTGCAGCGGGAAGCTGGATACAGTGGAGAAGAAAATGCTGCAGCTTAATGAGGATGGTACATTTAGTGAATTTTCAAGATGAATTAGCAAAGAGAACGGAAGAAACAGAGAAAGTGATCAGAAGCTTTCTGCCTGCAGAGGCGGGATTCGCCGGAACAATGGCTCAGGCTATGAATTACAGTATGCTGGCAGGAGGCAAGCGCCTTCGGCCAATGTTGATCCGGGAGACATATTGCCTGTTTGATGGTAAGGAAGAAGTTGTAAAACCGTTTATGGCAGGAATAGAGATGATCCATACTCATTCCCTAATTCATGACGATCTTCCTGCACTTGATGATGATGATTACAGGCGCGGCAGACTGACTACACATAAGGTATATGGGGAAGCCATGGGGGTGTTAAGCGGTGTTGCGCTGCTTAATTACGCATACGAAACCATGTTTCAGGCATTTGCCCTGACAAAAGAGCAGGATCGGGTAATCCATGCGTTGAGAGTGGTCTCACAGAAAACAGGCATTCATGGAATGCTTGGAGGACAAAGTGTTGATGTGGAAAATGACGGAAAGCCCCTTGAAAAAGAGATGCTTGACTATATTTACAGAAATAAGACGTCAGCATTGATCGAAGCCTCCATGATGACAGGCGCAATTCTTGCAGGAGCAAATGAGCAGGAAGTATCTGCAGTGGAGAAAGCTGCCGGAAATATAGGACTGGCTTTCCAGATTCAGGATGATATTCTGGATGTGACCAGCACTGCAGAAGAACTGGGAAAACCTGTACACAGTGATGAGAAGAATAATAAAGTTACTTATGTGACTCTTTTTGGAACAGAGAAGGCTGCTGAACAGGTGGAAGAACTCTCAGAAAAGGCTATCGATCTGCTGAAGAGTCTGAATAAAAATAACGAGTTTCTGTATTTGTTAATTGAAAAATTAATAAACCGCAGAAAATAAAGGAAGGATACAAATGATTCTGGAAAAGATTAAGAAACCCAATGATATCCATAAGATACCATTGGAAGATTTCGAGCCTCTGGCAGCGGAGATCAGGGACTTTTTAATCCGGTCAGTAAGTCAGACAGGCGGACATCTTGCTTCAAATCTGGGAGTAGTGGAACTGACTCTGGCTCTTCATAATGTGCTGGATTTTCCGGAAGACAAACTAATCTGGGATGTAGGACATCAGGCATATACACATAAGATTCTTACCGGAAGAAAAGATGAATTTAAGAATCTGCGACAGGAAGGTGGATTAAGCGGTTTTCCTAAGAGAAGTGAGAGCCCCTGTGATGCATATGATGCAGGACACAGTTCCAATTCAATTTCGGCAGGACTGGGATATGTGCATGCCAGAGATATTCTGGGACAGAAGCATCATGTGGTTTCTGTGATAGGAGATGGTGCTCTCACCGGAGGAATGGCGTATGAGGCATTAAATAATGCTGCAGAGTTAAAGACAAATTTTATTATTATCATAAATGACAATAATATGTCCATTTCCAGAAATGTAGGAGGCATGTCCACTTATCTGAGTGCACTGAGAATTGCAGAAGCTTATACAGGAATGAAGATGGGTGTGACAAAGGCACTGAAGAAGGTTCCGAAGGTAGGGACTGCTCTGGTAGATACTATGAGAAAAACCAAAAGCAGTGTCAAGCAGCTTTTTATTCCGGGAATGCTGTTTGAAAATATGGGACTGACATATCTGGGACCTGTTGATGGTCATAATATGCGTCAGATGATGAAACTCTTTAATGAAGCAAAACGGGTAGAGGGACCGGTAGTTGTTCATGTCCTGACAAAGAAAGGCAGAGGATACGAACCTGCAAGTGCCCATCCGGACAGGTTTCATGGAACAGGTCCTTTTGATATTAAAACAGGCCGGGTACTTCAGAAGAAAACAGTGCCGGGTTATACAGATGTTTTTTCCAAAGCACTGGTCTCTCTTGGTGAGAAAAATAAAAAACTGACAGCTATTACCGCAGCCATGCCGGATGGAACCGGACTTGTGGAATTTTCCAGGAGATTTCCGGACAGATTTTTTGATGTGGGAATCGCAGAGGAACATGCGGTGAGTTTTGCGGCGGGTCTGGCTCTTGGCGGCCTGGTTCCTGTTGTTGCCATCTATTCATCTTTTCTGCAGCGTGCTGTAGATCAGATCCTGCATGATGTATGTATGCAGAAGCTTCATGTGATTTTTGCTGTTGACAGGGCAGGGCTTGTAGGCGCAGACGGGGAGACGCATCAGGGCTGCTTTGATCTGTCTTATTTGTCCATGATGCCGAATATGACTGTTCTGGCACCGAAGAATGACAGAGAACTGGAAGAGATGCTTGCATTTGCGGTAAGCTTTGACGGACCGATTGCAATCCGCTATCCGAGAGGCAGTGCGCATCAGGGGCTTCGGGAATATCAGGCACCTGTGGAATATGGCAGAAGTGAGATTATCCGCAAAGGAAAAAAAATCGCTGTGCTGGGAGTGGGAAGTATGATCCCGTCCTGCATGGAAATCTGTAAAGGACTGAAAGATGACGGCTATGATCCTACTTTTGTAAATGCCAGATTTGTGAAACCACTGGATGTGGATCTTCTTGATGAACTGGCAAAGGATCACAGTCTGTTTGTGACAGTAGAAGAGAATGTGAAAAGCGGCGGATACGGAGAGCATGTGTCTGCTTATATGGAAGCCTGTCATCCGGAAATAAGAGTGTTGTCGGCAGCTGTCTGGGATCGTTTCGTACCCCAGGGAAATGTAGAAAGCCTGCGCAGCCGGATTGGACTTGGAGTGGAAGACATCAGACAGGCAATAGAAGATAGTGAGGAATTAAGAGAGCAATGAAGAAACGTTTGGATATGCTTATGATGGAACGTGCCCTTGCACCATCCCGCGAGAAAGCAAAGGCATTCATCATGGCAGGCGATGTATATGTTGATGGTCAGAAAGAAGATAAGGCGGGAACCATGTTCCCGGAGACTGTAAAGATTGAGGTCAGAGGAAACACTCTTCCGTATGTAAGCCGCGGTGGGCTGAAACTTGAAAAAGCTATGAAAAACTTTGATGTCACATTGGATAGTAAGATCTGTATGGATGTAGGTGCGTCCACCGGAGGGTTTACAGATTGTATGTTACAGAACGGGGCAGTAAAAGTTTATTCCATTGATGTAGGATATGGACAGCTTGACTGGAAGCTTCGTAACGATCCGCGTGTAGTCTGTATGGAGAAAACCAATATCCGCTATGTGGTACCGGAGGATTTGGGAGAACCGGCAGATTTTTCATCAATTGATGTGTCCTTTATTTCTCTTACAAAAGTACTGCTTCCTGTAAGAAATCTCCTTACAGATGAGGGTGAGATCGTATGTCTGATCAAGCCGCAGTTTGAGGCGGGGAGAGAGAAAGTCGGAAAGAAGGGGGTTGTAAGAGATCCTGCTGTTCATCAGGAAGTAATCGAAAAAGTGCGCGATTATGCCATGAGTATTTTTATGGAGCCATGTCATCTTTCTTTTTCGCCAATTAAAGGACCGGAAGGAAATATCGAATATCTTCTTCATCTGAAAAAACATCCGGAAGGTACCGGGGTTACCGACAGCCTGAAGGTATCTGTAGAAGCTGTTGTGGCAGAGGCTCATGGACAGTTGGATTAAAAAGGCTGAGTCAGGAAGAAACTATGGACAGGTTTTATATTATTACAAACAGTGACAAGGATAAAAAACTTGAAATCACAGAAAAAATCGCAGATTATCTGAAAACACATCACAAAAACTGTGAAGTACAGCAGGCAGAAAGGAAACATGAGGGTTCCTTTCATTATACAGATCCTGATAAGGTTCCGGACGATACACAGTGTATTATTGTTCTGGGAGGAGATGGCACACTTCTTCAGGCAGCAAGAGATGTGGTGCATAAGGAAATTCCTCTTCTTGGAATCAATCTGGGAAATCTGGGTTTTCTTGCAGAAGTGAATCAGACCTCTCTGTACAGTGCTCTGGATCAGCTAATGGCGGATGATTACGAGGTAGAAGAACGCATGATGCTGGAAGGAAGGGTGTACCGCGGCAGAAAACTGATCGGACAGGATATTGCATTGAATGACATTGTGATCGGCAGAGACGGTCATCTCCGCGTGGTCCGGTTTAAGAATTATGTAAATGATGTTTATCTTAACTCTTATAATGCTGATGGAATTATTATTTCAACACCTACCGGATCTACCGGATACAGTCTGTCAGCGGGAGGACCTATTGTATCGCCCAATGCCGCCATGACGATCATGACTCCCATAGCACCACACACGCTGAATACAAGAAGCATTATTTTTCCTGCGCAGGATGTGATCACTGTAGAGATAGGAAAAGGAAGACACTGTGACTGTGAAAAGGGAATCGCATCTTTTGACGGAGATACATTTATCCCCATGGTCACCGGTGACTGCATTCAGATCCGGCGGGCAGATGTAAAGACAAAGATTCTGAAGCTGAATCATTTAAGTTTTGTTGAGGTATTGCGCCGGAAGATGAGAGACAGCTGATCAGCAGGAGGAAATAAGGTGAAAGTTGCGAGACATGAGAAAATTATTGAACTGATTCATCAGTATGATATTGATACACAGGAAGAGCTGGCCTCCAGACTTAATGAGGCAGGATTTAAGGTGACACAGGCGACTGTATCCAGAGATATTCGTGCTCTCAAGCTGACAAAAGTGGCAGGAAAGGACGGAAAGTCCCGTTATGCAATTATTAATAATGAATCAGGAAGTCTTGGAGAAAAATATACAAGAGTACTGGAAGATACCCTGCTTTCTATTGATGTGGGACAGAATATCATTGTGATCAAAACCGTTTCCGGAATGGCCATGGGCGTGGCAGCAGCCCTGGATGCGTTGAAATGGCCGGAAATACTGGGATGTATTGCAGGTGATGACACTATTATGTGTGTTGCAAAGACTGCAGACATGGCACTGGGAGCAGCAGAGAAACTGAGAAGTTTTGTCAGATTGAATAAGTGATCCCACGAGTAACTGCTCAATACCTTTGCAGTTACGATCCTGAACTTTTAACATTACAAATGACTTGATTATGGAGGCAATAAATGTTAGCTCATCTGCATGTGAAAAATCTTGCACTGATAGAAGAAATAGAAGTAGAATTTGGTCCCGGACTGAATATCCTGACCGGTGAGACCGGAGCAGGTAAATCTATCCTTCTGGGGTCTATGCAGCTGATCCTGGGTGCAAAAACTTCTAAAAATATGATAAGGGAAAATGCATCCTATGCACTTGTGGAGCTGCTTTTTCAGGTAGAAAACGAGAAAGCACTGGAGACACTGAAAGCACTGGATATCTGTCCGGAAGATGGACAGGTACTTCTGTCCAGAAAAATCATGGATGGAAGAAGCATCAACAAGATTAATGGAGAGACAAGTACTGTAGGTCAGATGAAGGCCGCTGCTGCATGCCTTTTGGATATCCATGGACAGCACGAGCATCAGTCACTTCTGTATCAGGATAAGCAGCTTGCAATCCTGGATGCATATGGAAAAGAAAAAATCCTTCCTGCAAAGGAGAAAGTATCTCTGGCATATAAAGAATACAGCAAATGCAAAACAGAACTTGGTTCCATGAATATGAATGAGGAGCAGAGGAATCGTGAGCTGGCTTTTCTGGAGTTTGAGATCAAAGAAATCGAGAAAGCAAATCTGCAGCCGGGAGAGGATGAGGAACTGGAAGCCCGGTACAGAAAAATGAGCAATGCAAAACTCATCGTTGACTCCCTGCAGCTTGTACATAATCTCACAGGCTATGAAAGCAAGGAAGGCGCCGGAGAGACTGTCGGAGAGGCATTAAAGGAATTCTCTCATGTAACACAGTATGATCCGGAGCTTACACCTCTTGCAGAGACACTTACTTCTGTAGACGGTCTTCTGAATGATTTTAACAGAGAATTATCCGCTTATCTGGACGAGCTGACCTTTGATGAAGGAGAGTTTTATGAGACAGAGAGAAGACTGGATCTGATCAATGGACTGAAGGCAAAATATGGACGTACCATTGAGGAAATTTTCACATATCGCAAACTTCAGGAAGAAAAACTGGAAAAATTACATAAATATGAAGAAAATTTACAGGAATTAAAGGAGCATCTCAGAGAACTGGAAAATATTCTTGAGAAAAAGTCGGATGAATTAGCAGAAATCCGTAAAGAATACAGTAAACAGCTTGAGCAGAAGATTATTCAGGGATTGAAGGATTTAAACTTCCTGGATGTGAATTTTGCCATTGATTTCCGGAAAAAGAAAAACTACACAGATAATGGAACCGATGATATCCAGTATCTCATTTCTACAAATCCTGGAGAAACTCTGAAGCCACTGGGACAGATCGTATCCGGCGGTGAGTTGTCTCGAATCATGCTTGCATTAAAGGCAATCCTTGCAGACAGAGATGAGATTGAGACATTGATCTTCGATGAGATCGATACTGGTATCAGTGGAAGAACTGCACAGAAAGTCTCTGAAAAGATGGCAGTGATCGGACAGCATCATCAGGTACTCTGCATCACGCATCTGCCGCAGATTGCAGCTATGGCAGACAGTCATTTTGAAATTGAAAAACATCTGCAGGGAACTGAGACTATTACCCAGATTCATGTGCTTAAAGAACATGATTCCATCCGCGAACTGGCAAGACTGTTAGGTGGTGCAGAAATTACACCTGCAGTTCTTGAGAATGCGAAAGAGATGAAAGAATTGGCACAGAAACAAAAAAATACAAGATTTAAATAAAATAATTGACCACATACTAAGAGAGGATAATCTTTGTGACGGATTGTTCTCTCTTATTTTTGTACCTTTCGGATTTGCTGTGATGGGAAGTGTTTTATGGCAATTTCACAGTTACAGAATTTCATAAATACAGAATGAAAGGATGTGCATAACAATGAACAAAAGAAAATACAGACTTTTTATCATCTGTTGTCTTGTGCTGGATCTGTTGGTGATGCTGATATCAGGTTACAGATATCTGGACAGAAAGATACCTGACGAAATTCAGATTTCCAGAGGCAAAAAAACAGAAGATGTCACAGAAGTTTTGTCAACACCATTTGTTACATTTGAAGAAGCAGTTACTGTTTCGCAGGATGGAGGCTATATTCTGCCCTGTAAACTTTTGGGTTATATTCCATTTAAAGAAATAAAAGTGACACCTGCAGATGATCAGGAAATTTATGTCAGCGGAAGCACCATAGGAATTTATATGCAAACAGAAGGTGTTCTGGTGATTGACACCGGTGAAATTCAGAATCGGAATGGTGAGACAGAGGAGCCTGCGAGAAATATTATCAGACAGGGAGATTACATTATCTCATTTAACGGAGAAAAAATCTCTACAAAAAGAGAACTGATAGATGACATCTCAGAACTTGATGGCAGCGAAGTTACACTGGGGATAAGCCGCAAAGGAGAGAGTATTCCTGTATCTGTAACTCCTGTAAAAGACAAAAAAGGAGACTATAAACTTGGAATCTGGGTAAGAGATGACACGCAGGGGATAGGAACGCTTACCTACGTAGATCAGAATGGTAATTATGGTGCCCTTGGCCATGGAATCAGTGATATAGACACTGCCCAGCTTCTGAATATCCGAAACGGAGCTTTGTATAAAGCCCGGATTCTTGCGATTAACAAAGGAAGTAAAGGCAATCCCGGCGAACTTGCAGGATACATCTGCTATGATGACAGAAATATTCTTGGAACTATCGAAGCAAACAGCAGAAACGGAATTTATGGTCAGTTCACAGGGATTGCAGATGATGCGATCACTTTAAAGAAAATGCCGGCTGCGTATAAGCAGGAAGTGAAGATTGGAACAGCCACAATTCTCTGCAGTACAGATGGCGAGGTAAAAGAATATGATGCAGAGATCAGAAAAATAGATTTGAATCATGAAGATACCAACAAAAGTTTTGTGATAAAGGTGACAGATAAAGAACTTCTGGAAGCTACAGGAGGGATTGTACAGGGGCTCAGCGGAAGCCCGGTTATCCAGAATGGAAAAATCATTGGTGCGGTAACTCATGTATTTGTTCAGGATGCTTCCAGCGGATATGGAATCTTTATTGAAAATATGCTGAAAAATACAGAAAGACTCTTTTAATGGATGATCAGGATTATGAAACAAAAATCTGATTATTGTCGAAATATATCAGATGCCTGTGAAAAATGAAAATAAAGAAAAAAGAATCACCAAAGCTGTCGACATAAAATAGGACAAATTTCCCTCTGTGTCTTGATTTTTCCGTAAGCATTCCTCTATAATATGTGATGAACCGAAAAAGAAAAGAGATTTATTGAAAAATGGGGGAGGAGTGAAATTTATGGAAAAATTAAATGTGGCAATTGCAGATGATAATGAGAAAATGGTGGAAGTACTTGGTCAGATAATAGAAGAAGACAAAGATCTGGAACTTGTGGGAAAAGCGCATAACGGAGAAGAAATCTGTAATATTATACGTGAAAAGGAACCGGACGTTGTGGTTCTGGATATTATTATGCCGAAAATGGACGGACTGGCAGTAATGGAGAAATTTGCCAATGACAAAAGTCTCAAAAAGATCCCATCATTTATCGTAGTTTCGGCAGTCGGTCAGGAACGTATTACAGAAAATGCATTTAACTTAGGGGCAGATTATTATATCCTGAAGCCTTTCGATAATCAGATGCTGCTTAATCGTATCAAACATGTGCGCAGAGCCAGCGAGAGAAGAATACGTCAGATCGGGCGGCAGCCTGAAAGGACAGAAGACAATCCGGTACCTGTGAGAAATCTGGAAACAGACGTGACAAATATCATTCATGAGATTGGAGTGCCTGCACATATTAAAGGATATCAGTATCTGCGTGACGCCATCATCCTGTCAGTTAATGACATGGAGATGCTCAATTCCATTACCAAGATACTGTATCCTACGATTGCAAAGAAACATCAGACAACAGCCAGCAGAGTGGAACGGGCTATCAGACACGCCATTGAAGTTGCCTGGAGCAGAGGAAAAATGGACACAATAGATGAATTATTCGGTTACACAGTCAGTACAGGAAAAGGGAAACCCACAAATTCAGAATTTATTGCTCTGATTGCAGATAAAATCAGACTGGAATATAAAAATCGCTCTTTCCAATAGTCATAGTTTGGAGTATAATTATTCAATAAAGGCTACCAAGGAGGGTTTTTCGCATGAAAAATATTTTATTTGCAACATCTGAAGCTGTACCATTTATCAAAACAGGAGGTCTGGCAGATGTAGCTGGCTCATTGCCGAAATATTTTGATAAACGATATTTTGATATTCGTGTGATCTTACCGAAATATGCCTGTATGAAACAGGAATGGAAAGATAAAATGAACTATATCACACATTTCTATATGGATCTTGGATATAAGAACTGCTATGTAGGAATCATGCACATGGAGTACGAAGGAATTCAGTTTTATTTTATTGACAATGAATACTATTTCAGCGGACCCAAACCGTATGATGGAGGAACATGGGATCTGGAGAAATTTGCATTCTTCTCCAAAGCTGTACTGTCAGTTCTTCCGGTTATCGGATTCAGACCGGATATTATACACTGTCATGACTGGCAGACCGGACTTGTTCCCGTATATCTGCACGATAGCTTCCAGCAGAATGAATTTTTCTGGAATATCAAGACGATCATGACAATACATAACCTTAAATTCCAGGGTGTATGGGATGTACAGACAATCAAGAATATCACAGGACTGTCCGATTATTATTTTACAGCAGACAAACTGGAAGCATATAAAGATGCCAACTATCTGAAGGGCGGTATTGTGTTTGCAGATGCAGTCACTACTGTAAGCAATACTTATGCAGAGGAAATCAAGACACCGTTCTATGGAGAAAAACTGGACGGTCTGATGTGTGCGCGTGCAAACAGCCTGCGTGGAATTGTAAATGGTATTGATTACAATGAATTCAATCCTGAAACAGATCCATATATCACAAAGACTTATAATGCAACAACTTTCAGAAAAGAGAAAGTTAAGAACAAACTTCAGCTGCAGAGAGATCTTGGATTGCAGGAAGATCCGAAGACGATGATGATAGGTATTGTATCACGACTGACAGATCAGAAAGGGTTTGATCTGATCGCATATGTGATGGATGAGCTTTGCCAGGATGCTATCCAGCTTGTAATTCTTGGAACCGGTGATGAACGTTATGAGAATATGTTCCGTCACTTTGACTGGAAATATCATGGAAAGGTATCTGCTCAGATCTATTATGATGAGAAAATGTCTCACCGTATCTATGCATCAGCAGATGCGTTCCTGATGCCGTCCTTATTTGAGCCATGTGGTTTGAGCCAGCTGATGAGTCTCCGTTACGGAACACTTCCGATCGTCAGAGAAACAGGTGGACTGAAGGATACGGTCGTACCTTATAATGAATATGAGGGAACTGGAAACGGATTTTCTTTCAGAAACTACAATGCGCATGAGATGCTTGCAACAGTGCGCAATGCGGAAAGAATCTATTATGATAAGAAACGTGAATGGAATAAAATGGTTGATCGTGCTATGGCAGCTGATTTTTCATGGGGTAATTCCGCACGTCAGTATGAAGAAATGTACAACTGGCTGATTGGTGATAAATAGAAACAGAG
>UMFI01010886.1_pt1 | contig 11852 bp, 10 predicted proteins | sample 1964951 | NCBI WGS metagenome assembly UMFI01 (sample SAMEA4836040, study PRJEB28245) | human gut metagenome | biome: gut microbiome; material: fecal sample | place: Denmark | collected 2008 | reverse complement strand
CCGCCGCATTCACCACATCCAGACCAACCCCTCTGCCGGAAAACATCGTGGCACTTGCCTTTGTGGTAAAGCCGGGGCGCAACAGAAATGCGTAAATCTCACTGTCCTCATATTCGCTTTCAGGCTTTTTCAGAAGCCCTTTTTCCTTCGCCTTTTGCAAAATCTGGTCACGGTTCAGACCACGTCCGTCATCGCGGAACGCAACAAAAACCTTCTGCGCCGCCTTACTGATTTCCACAGAAATCTCCCCGACAGGGGTTTTCCCCATCTGCTCGCGGTCTGCCTTGGATTCCAGACCATGATCCATGCTGTTTTTCATCATCTGCAAAACCGCCATGGAAACCTTATCATAAATATCTCTGGGCACCTCCGTATCCGCACCGGAAATTTTTACAGTAAATTCCTTCTGCAATTCCCTGCTCATTACCTTTGCCAGGCGATCCATCTGCGGCAGAAGTGCCTCAAAATTCGTATAGGGAATCCGCTTTTTTCCCTTTCTGGTATAGGCAATCTGATAGCTTGGGCCCTCCGGCTCATTTTCACTGTCCACATGGGAAAGGAAATTCTTAATGCGGCGCACCACCGCCCATCCGAAATCCGTTACCTCGTCATCCGTTTCCAGACGGCGCAGCTCCCGCTTCAAAAAGCCGGAAACCATCCGCAAAAGCTGCAAAATCGTCTGCAAATCCTTCTGCGCCGGCGCGGATTCCTCTCGCAGGTAGGAAAATAAATCCTCCGCCGCGTGCGCTGTTTCGGAAATGGCAGGATAGCCCATCATTGCCGCAGAGCCCTTGATGCTGTGCATCGTGCGGTACAGGCTGTTGACCTCCTCCGCCGTCACCTCAAATTCCTCTGTATTTGCCTTGAATTCAATAAATCCATCAATTTTATCTACATTTTTCCACGCTTCCTCCAGAAAAAGCTCCTGCAGGAAATCCGGATTTTCAACAAACCGCTCCACCTAATCATCCTCTTATCATAAAAGAATTTTCATCCTGTTTTTGATTTTACCCCTACGCATGGAAACGCAGAAACGAGAAATCCCATTTCTCCGCCCATGTTATCACAAGTATAGACCTAAATTGAGAAAATTGCCATACGATTTTTTTAAAAAAACAGAAAAAATATGGTATACTTTATTTTAATCAGAAATTGAACATCAGAAAGGAGACTTTCTTATGAAAACCCTTGGTATCATTACCGAATATAACCCCTTTCATCAGGGGCATGCCTATATGCTGGAGCGAGCAAAACGAAAGGCCGATGCCGACCGCGTGGTTGTCATCATGAGCGGCAGCTTTTTGCAGCGGGGGGAGCCTGCCATTTTCGATAAATGGACAAGAACCGCCGCCGCGCTGAAAAACGGCGCAGATTTAGTATTGGAGCTGCCTGTGCTTTTTGCCGCAGCCAATGCGGAAACCTTTGCCAGAGGGGCAGTGCGCCTGCTGACAGAAAGCGGCATTGTGGATACCCTTGCCTTTGGCTCCGAAAGCGGCAACCTGCAAGAGCTGCAGGAGGCGGCGAAAATTCTTGCAAACGAAACAGAGGAATTTCAACGGCTATTAAAGGAGCTGCTCGGCGAGGGGCTTTCCTATCCTGCCGCGCGCGCGAAGGTTCTGGAAACGCTTTCGCAGATTAACAGCGCCATCCTTTCCAAACCAAATGACATTTTAGGCTTGGAATATCTCAAGGCGTTGGACTATTATTCCTCTCCCATTGCACCGCTGACCATCCGCCGCAAGGGCGATTACAACAGCCTTTCTCTTTCAAATGGCTACGCGTCCGCAAGCGCAGTGCGGAAGGCTTTGACAGAGGAAAACAGCACCGAAGCCATGCTGCATCTGCCAGAAAATACGCATGATCTCTATAATAAAGCACTTTCCATCGGCACAGCACCCGTTTTCTGGGATACACTCATGCCTGCCCTGCATTATAAGCTGCGCACCACCTCGATTGAGGAGCTGAAGGAGATTGCAGAGGTGACAGAGGGTCTGGAAAATCGGATTCTCCATTCCATTGACAGCTGCTATTCCTTTGAGGAAATGATGGATTTCATCAAAACAAAGCGCTACACACGCACGAAAATTCAGCGTATCCTGCTTCATATTCTTCTGGATATCAAGGAATCCGAGGTTTCGTATTTCCTCAATCTGCCGAAAATGCCCTATGTGCGTGTACTGGGCTTTCAAAAGGATCATTCCGATATTCTCGCAGATTTAACGGAGCAGGCAAAATGTCCCGTTCTGACAAATCTGAAAAAAGCCCTTGCGCTTCTGAATGAGGATGGGCTTGCCATGCTTGCTCTGGAAAAAACAGCGACCGATTTGCACGCTCTGGCATACCCCAATCCGATTTATCGCGCGCCGAATCAGGATTTCACAAAGCCCCTTGTCATTCTCTGACCGGCAGCGGCATAAAATAGAATCAAACAGGAAAAGCCGAAGAATTCAGATTTCCTCGGCTTTTTTTATTTTATGGGAGGGATTGCATGAAAAAGGGGACTTTGCTGTTGGGCGGCTGTGCCTGCTTTCTGATTTTTGCCCTGCTTTGCTTTCCCGCAGAAATGCTTGCCGCTTCCGCGGAAGGGGTACAGCTCTGGCTGACGAAGGTATTCCCCTCCTTGTTTCCGTTTCTGGTTGCCTGCGGTATCCTGCTGCGCATTGGTGCGGCGCAGCGGATGGGTGCGGCTCTGCGCCCTCTGATGCAGCCCTTGTTTCGCCTGCCGGGCATTGCCGCCTTCCCCTTCTTTTTCGGACTTCTTTCCGGATACCCCATGGGGGCAAAGCTGACCGCGCAGCTTTATGAGCAAAGGCAGCTATCCCTCGCCGATGCACAGCAGCTTCTTGCCTTTTCCAACTGCCCCGGGCCCTTGTTTTTGATTGGCACGGTTGGCGTTGGCTTTTTCGGCATGCCTGCCTTTGGGTATCTGCTCTGGCTCTCCGCTTTTCTCGGCGCAGTCGCCACAGGTGTTCTCTTTCGCAGAAAAAAATCCGTTGCACCCCTCCCTTCCGCTTCTGCTTCCCCCTATCAACCTCTGACGGAGGTGCTTTCCGCTTCTGTTGCAGATGCACTCCGCACCATCTTGCTGATTGGAGGGTATCTCATTTTGTTTGCGGTGCTTTCCGCGGCAATGGAGCAGGCAGGGCTATTTTCTCTGCTCGCCCGTCTGCTGTTTTTTCTGCCGCTTTCCACAGAAACACTGCGCGGTCTTTGCAGCGGTATTCTGGAAATGACAAACGGAGCGCATCTCCTAAGCCTCTCCCCCGATAGTCTGCGTCTGCGGCTGACGCTGGTCGCATTTCTCGTTTCCTTCGGCGGTCTTTCCATTCTGGGACAGACCTTCGGCGTGCTTGCCGCCATGCCCATATCAAAAAAAGACTACATCAAAGGGAAATGCACAAATGCCCTTTTCAGCAGTCTTTCTTTCTTTTTGCTCTATCCGTTTTTTTATCCATACGCACAAAAAGAAGTTCCTGCGTTTTTTTCGCTCACAGAAACCTCTTTTACGCTCTCTTTTCTCTGGCTTTTGCCAAGCCTGTTTTTCCTCGCGGTGCTTTGCTATGCAATTTTTGACAGAGGATAAGGGAAATCATTTGCCCATACGCAGCTCCTGAATATTTTCCGCCAGAACATCCAGTGTCTGTGCGAAGTAATCATCTGTCTTGATGCTTTCGCTGTAAACAACGGATTTCAGCTCCTTCAGCTTGCCTTCCGCATCCGCCAGCACGCTTTCCGCATATTCCATTGCGCCCAAACGCATATCCTTGGAGGTCTTCTTTGCAGAATCAATGATTGCCGCCGCCTGTTCATAAGCCTTCTTTGTTACTTCGTTTTCATCCACAAGGCGCACCATACGGTCTTCCGCATTCTTTACGATTTCATCCGCTTCTCTCTGCGCATCAATCAGGATTTTATTTCTTTCCTCAATAACCCATTTGGACTGCTTCAGCTCATTGGGCAGCTTCATGCGGATTTCACTGATAATATCATAAATTTCCTCTTTATTTACAGTAACCTTACTGCTGAACGGCACAGCCTTGCTGCTGTCCATAACATCTTCCAATTCATCTAATAACTGCAATACAGAATCCATTCTATCTCCCTCACTTCTGATATTTTTCTATAATAAAAGGTTTAATTTCAGCGGGTACCATAAAGCTGATATCTCCGCCAAACACAGCAACTTCCTTCACATTCGTGGAGCTTAGGGCAAGATGCTCCTCATCCGCCGCCAGATAAACCGTTTCGATTTTATCATACAGCTTGCGATTGATAAGAAACATGGGATATTCCGCGGAAAAATCCAGTGTGTTACGCAGCCCTCTGACTGCGATATTCGCGCCGATTTCCTTTGCAAAATCCACCAGAAGCCCCTGAAAGGAAGCGACCTCTACGTTTTCAATATGCTTTGTTGCCAATTCCAGATGATGCTTTCTCTCCTCTACCGTGAAAAGAGATTTTTTGTTGGGATTTTCCAACACTGCCACCACAAGACAGTCAAATAAATTTGCGGCTCTTTCAATGATATCCATGTGCCCTAAGGTAACAGGATCAAAGCTGCCTGCATAAATTGCTTTTTTCATACGTTTTCTTCCTCCGCGCACAGGAACGTCAGGGTTGTTGTCTTATACACCTTTTCACGCAAAATTTTCATACCCTTCGGAATTGTGAGCGCAATCTGCGAGGAGCCTTCTGCAATGAGATACCCCTCCGCCTTTAACAAACCATTTTCCGCAATTCTTTCCAGTACGGACGTATACAGCCCCGCTTCATAGGGCGGGTCCATGAAAATAATGTCGAATTTCTTTCCTTCCGCCGCAAGCCTGTCCAGCGCAGAAAGCACATCCGTTTGCAAAAGCCTTGCTCTTCCCTGCAGCTTGGTATGCATAAGGTTTGCCTGAATAACCTTCTGACATTCTGCCGCATTTTCCACAAAAACAGCCTCCGCCGCTCCTCTGGAAAGTGCCTCAATCCCAATCGCACCGCTGCCGGAAAATAAATCCAGAAAGCTTGCCTCGGGCAAGTCGAACGCTATGATATTAAAGAGGGTTTCCTTTATTCTGTCCGTCGTCGGTCTGGTTGCCAGCCCTTCGATGGTTTGCAGATTATGACCCTTTGCTGCTCCTGCGATGACACGCATACTGTCTGCACCACCCAAAAAACCTAATTTTACATGATATCGTTTAGAGTATAGCAAAAAAAATTTCAGTTGACAACCAAAAAGAGAAAAAACACAGAAAAACTCACATTTCCAGACGTTTTCCGTCCAAATATCCCGCGATTCGCGCTTTCAGGGGCTGATGCTCCGTCTGCTCCAGATTCCTGTCCTTTCGCAAAAGCTCTGCCGCTGCTGCCTGCGCCTCCTTCAGAATCGGCAAATCCCGACAGAGGTCTGCAATCTTCAGCTCCGGCAGACCATGCTGACGGATGCCGAAAAATTCCCCCGGGCCGCGCAGCTTTAAGTCCTTCTCGGAAATGACAAAGCCATCCTCCGATTCCGTCATGGTTTTCATGCGCTCCTTCGCGACCCTTGTTCTTGTATCGCTCACCAGAATACAATACGATTTTTCCGCACCACGCCCAACGCGCCCGCGCAGCTGATGCAGCTGTGCCAAGCCAAACCGCTCCGCATTTTCAATCAGCATAATGGTTGCATTCGGCACATTGATGCCAACCTCAACGACTGTTGTGGATACAAGAACATCAATCTCCCCTGCCGCAAAGCTGTCCATGATTGTCTGCTTTTCCTTCGCCTTCATTTTTCCATGCACACAGGCAACGCGGCAATGCGGCAGTTCCTCTGTCAGCTCCGCGGTATACTCCAGAACGGACTGCACCTCTAATTTCTCATTTTCCTCAATCATCGGGCAGATGACATACGCCTGTCTGCCTGCCGCAACGTGCTTTTCGATAAAGGCATAAATCCGCGGATGATATCTGCTGTCTACCGCCAAGGTGTCAATTTTCTGCCTGCCGGGCGGCAGCTCATCAATCATAGAAATATCCAAATCGCCATATAGAATCAGTGCTAGGGTGCGTGGAATCGGCGTTGCCGTCATGACAAGGGTATGCACATTTTCGCCCTTTTCCGCCAAGGTGCTTCTCTGGCGTACACCAAAGCGATGCTGTTCATCCGTAATCGCCAGACCTAATTTTTGAAATTCGACTCCCTTTTGAATCACGGCATGGGTGCCAATCACCATCTGCGCCGTACCATCAGCGACCTGCGCCAGACGTTCCCGTTTTTCCTTCGCCGTCAGGCTGCCCGTCAGCAAAACAACCGTAATCCCTGCCGGCTCCAGCAGCTCACGGAAGGATGCCGCATGCTGCCTTGCCAGAACCTCTGTCGGTGCCATCATTGCCGCCTGATAGCCATTCTGTATTGTCCAATACGCCGCAAGCAACGCTACCGCCGTTTTGCCGCTGCCGACATCCCCCTGCACCAGACGGTTCATGATTTTGCCCGAGGTCATGTCCTGCACGATTTCCGCAAGAACGCGCTTCTGCGCATCTGTCAGGGCAAAGGGAAGAAGCGTTTCACCATCCTGCAAGGCTTTTTTCTTTTTCAGCCGAATCCCTTCGCCCCTCTCCTCAAGCGTGCTTTTCAGCTGATAAAGTGCCGTCTGCAAAAGAAACAGTTCCTCAAAAACAAGCCTTTTCCTTGCATCATGAAAGCCCTGCTCCGTTTTCGGGAAATGGATGTTTTCTATCGCAAAATTGCGTTCTGCCAGATGGTATTCCTTTCTCAGCCAGAGGGGCAGCTCCTCCTGCATGCCGCCGCTCATTTCCTTCAAGGCCTCCTCCATCAGATTGCGGAGCATTTTCTGCGAAAGCCCCTCTACGGAAGGATAAACCGGAAGGATGCGCCCCCCTGCGAAATTCTCCCCAATCCGCTCACATTCAGGGGAAACCACCTCTGTTCTGCCGTATTTTTTTTGCAGCTTGCCGGAAAAAAGATACCATTCGCCGATTTTCAGACTGCTTTTCATGTAGGGCTGATTATACCACAGCACCCCAACCGCGCCCGTTTCATCGTAGACCTTCATTCTGGTATACACAAGCCTGCCGTGGCGGCTGTTTTGCCCCTCCTCCTTTATCTGTGCCAGAAAGGTTGCAGGTTCATCCGGCGGCAGGTCTGCAATTTTCAGTATTTCGCTTCTGTCCTTATATTCTCTGGGGTAATGCGTCAGCAAATCCTCCACTGTCACAATGCCCAGCCTATGCAGCCTTTTTTCTCTCTGCTCGCCAACGCCCTTGAGCACGGAAACCATATCCTGTCCTCGCATGAGACACACCTCCCTTCTTTTTTTCCACAAAGATTTCTACAAAGAAACAGGGAGATTTCATCTAAGAATCTCCCCATTTTGTTTTGTTATTTTTATTCAATAGAAATAATGTAGTAATACAAAGGCTGACCGCCGTCCTGCACCTCTACCTCGCAATCGGGGAATTCTTCCTCGATAAAGGCAGACAATTCCTTCGCGTCCTCCTCTGCTGTGTCCGCGCCGTAATAAATGCTGACAACCTCGCTTTCCTCTGTGATAGCATTGCGCAAAAGCTCCTTCGTGCCCTCCATCACATCCTCTGCGACTACCTCGATTTCATCATTCAGCATTCCAAGGATATTGCCTTCCTTGATTTGCTTATCACCGATGGAGGTATCTCTGACCGCAAAGGTTACGGTTGCGGTATCCACCTGCTGAATGGCATCCTTCATTGCCGCTTCCATTTCATCGGGGTCTGCGTCATGCTCATAGCAGAACATCGCGCTAATCCCTTCGGGAACGGAACGGGAAGGAATGACATGCAGCTTTTTCTCCTCGCTCAGCTTTGCCGCCTGCTCTGCCGCCAAAATGATGTTTTTATTATTCGGCAGAATAAAGATATGCTCTGCATTGATTTTATCTACCGCATTGAGGATATCCTCTGTGCTGGGGTTCATGGTCTGTCCGCCCTCGATAACCTCATCCACACCAAGGTTTTTGAAAATCTTCGTCAGCCCCTCGCCTGCGGAAATAGAAACAAAGCCGACATCCTTCTTAGGCTGCTCCGCCTTGGGTGCTTCTACCTTGGGTGCTTCTGCGCTGAAATTGATTTTATTTGTATGCTGTTCTCTCATGTTGTCAATCTTCAAGCCGCTCAGACTGCCGATCGTCAGTGCCTTTTCGATTGCCAGACCGGGGTGGTCTGTATGCACATGAATTTTGATGATATCATCATCGGCAACACATACGATGGAATCCCCAATCGTACCCAGATAAGCCTTCAGCCCTGTGGTTACGGCTTCATCCGGATGGTCTACATTGATGAAAAATTCCGTGCAGTAGCCAAAGGTAATGCTTTCATTTTCTACAGATGCCAGAGAAGCGAAATTCGTTTCGGGTGCGGCTGCTGTGCTCTGTCCGTCCTGCAAAGTCACAGGCAAATCGCCGCCCAGCTGCTTGAGTGCGCCCTCCAGAATATACAGCAGACCTCTGCCGCCTGCATCCACAACGCCTGCCTGCTTCAACACAGGGAGCATTTCGGGTGTCTGCGCCAGAACCTTGTGTCCGTCCTCGATAATGCCCTTCAGGAATACCTCGATTTCGTCTGTTTCCTCTGCCAGCCTTACCGCAGCCTCCGCACAGCCTCTTGCAACTGTCAGAATCGTACCTTCCTTGGGCTTCATCACTGCCTTATATGCTGTTTTCACTGCCTGCTCTGCCGCCGCAGCCAGCTCCTGCACACCTGCTTCCTCCATGCCCTCCAATGCCTTTGCAAAGCCACGGAAGATCTGAGAAGTAATTACGCCGGAATTCCCTCTTGCGCCTCTCAGAGCTCCGCCGGATGCCGCCTTTGCGATATCCGCCACCTGTAAGGAGCCGTTTTTCTCTGCTTCTCTTGCCGCCGCCATAACGGTCAGAGACATATTTGTGCCGGTATCCCCATCTGGTACGGGGAATACATTCATTGCGTCTACCAGCTGTTTATTTGATGCCAATTCATTCGCACCGGCAATCATCATTCTGCCTAAGCGAACACCGTTCAATTTCGTTGTACTGCTCACCAATAGTTCCTCCTCTTGCTCAGTTGTCGACCCTTACGCCGTCAACAAAAATATTTACATCCTCAACCTCAACCCCTGTAAATTCTTCCACGGAATATTTCACAGTGCTGATGATATTATCTGCAATGGCGGAAATATTGGTACCATATTCCACAATAATATGCAAATCAATACTTACCTTATTTGCATCAATGCGCATTTTGATTCCCTTTGTCAGGCTTTCCAGCTTCAAAAGCTGCACCAAGCCATCCTTCACATTTTTTGCAGCCATGCCGACAATGCCGTAACATTCAATCGCCGCATAGCCTGCAATCCTTGCAATCACTTCGCGATCAATACTGATAACGCCATATTCGTTTTCTAACTTTGCTGCCATACTGATCAGCCTCCTATTCTAAAAACCTTCGGCTATTTTTTTACAGATGTATAGATGTTAATAGTATACCATTGTATATGCAATTTTGAAAGCTATTTTTCTCTTTTCCATAAAAAAGAAGAAGAATCTGCATGCAAATTCTTCCTCCCTCCAAGCTATTTATTTTTTGCTCCGCGGCTTTTCAATCACCACATCATAGGAGCCGCCAACCCAATAGGAGGGATTTTTCAGCGTAAGGGTGATATTTTCCCATTTTCCTCTGGGCAGGTAGAAAATATCCTCCTGCACTAAAATCCCATCCTTTTCTTCCTCACTGCTGTCATACGGAATGCGTCCAAATTCCTGTTCTTCATCGGCATAGTCCAGATTGACCGCGTACATCTTTCGGATTCCCTTTGCAGGCAGCGTCCGATAGCGCACCGTTATCTTCGTTGCCTCTTTGGGTTCCTCAATTTCATCATAGGGATTATCATAAATAGTATCCTCCTGTGCGGCAGATAAAAATTCAACCGTTCCGTAATGAAATTTCATCTGCGGCAGCTCTGCTCCTTCTGTCAATGGAATTTCAACCTCTTGCTTTTCTCTGTCTGTTCCTGTATAGGCTGAATGGTGCAGTGTCAGAGGGAAATCCTTTTCCGTTCCCTTTAACGTATACCTTCCGCCGTTTTCCAACGATTCCAAATGTCCCCGCATTCGTTCTCCTGCCGCATTCTGAATATACGCATAGTCCTCTAAAGGCGCAAACCGATACGGACAAAGGATAATCCCCGTTTGATAATAATCCTCCATCGCCTGCGCCACCTCAGCAGAGGGAATCTGATAATATTCCAACTGAATGGTATCCCCATCCAGATTGGCTTTCGCAATTAAGGATGTACCGTTTTTCGTTACCGAATACCCAAGGTCTTCAGGGTTTTCCGTCGTTTTCGCCTTCACGACCTTCAAATGAATTTTCTCATCAAAACCTTTAATCGAAAACGCGTAATCATAACAGCCATCCTTCAGGTAAAGCCGTTCCGAGCAGTGCGGCGTATACTGCAGCACCTTGCCTTCATTGCTTATATGCCAGCCGCAACCGGAAAACCAAATCACCCTGCTTTTTTCTCCATAATAATAGGTGACTTCATATTTTTCAGACAATTCATCGACAATTTCATCTTTGCCATTTTTTTCTGTCGGCAAACCCTCTCCGGTGAATACAAAATCCCCTTTCAGCATATTGTTTTCGCAATAAAAGCCTTTCAGCTCCACGCGCACACCGTCCTTCTCCTGCACAGGGTTGTCAATCTGCACCTCATAAATTTCCGCGTCTGTATCATTGATATAAACCCCGACACCTGGCAGATAATGCAGGATACGCTGGAAATATGCTGCAATCGGCTTGCGTGCAAATGCCCCGACCGCAACCAGACAGCAGACCGCCGCAATCAAAATACGCCTTTTCTGCCATTTTTTCTGCTGCTTCGCTTCCGCCTGCAGCTTCTCCAGTGCCATTTTCTCTATCCGCTTTGCCGCTGTTTCATCCTCCATCTGCGGCAGTGCTTCTGGCAAATTCCGCAGGAGATCTTCCTCCTCCAGATAATCAAATACATCCTTCATAAAATCCCCCTCCTTCCAATGCTTTTCTCAGCTTTTCCAAGCCACGCCGCACCTTCTGGTCCACTGTGTTCTCCTTTAACCCTAACGCAGACGCAATCGTTTTTGTCGGATAGCCATAATAAAATTTCCAAATCAATATTTTTTCATCCGGTTCTCCCAAGGAACGAATTGCTTGAAGCAGCACTTCCCTGTCCTCAAAGGATACCTCCTTCGGATTCTCCTGTATTTCTTCGTGCAGAGGCAGATTTTCTGCCTTTTTCCTGTAGCAATCTGCCGCCCTCCGCCGCGCAAGCGTTGCTAAAAATACACGAAATCCGCCTTTTTCCAAATCAATCTTTTCCCGATAACGATACGCGTCCACAAAAACATCACTCACACATTCCTCGATGTCTTCCTGCGGAAATTCCGCCAGCTTGTTTCTCACAATGTAATAGCAATACCCCATATATTGCCGCATCAATTCCTTCATGCCCTCATTCGGCCTTTTCTGTAATAAGGTCAGCAGACTTCTTTCGTCCATGCAATCCCTCCTCCCTTTATCTATCTATTCTCCGAAAAATAATGAAATCTGACAACTGTTTTGAAAAAAGTTTTGGAAAAAACGCAAAAAATCGTCGAAATTTCTTCTGACGATTCCATAAATCTGTTTTTATGCAAAGAAAAAGAGAGCCTTTTCAGACTCTCTTAAACTAGGGTAGCAGGATTCGAACCTGCGAATGACGGAATCAGAATCCGTTGCCTTACCGCTTGGCGATACCCCATTATACCAACCATCAGCTGGATTTGAGACCTGGGCTAGCTGGATTCGAACCAGCGAATGCAGGAGTCAAA
>UMFI01033156.1_pt1 | contig 11937 bp, 9 predicted proteins | sample 1964951 | NCBI WGS metagenome assembly UMFI01 (sample SAMEA4836040, study PRJEB28245) | human gut metagenome | biome: gut microbiome; material: fecal sample | place: Denmark | collected 2008 | reverse complement strand
TCGAAATTCCTAAATTGCATTACGAGGTAATTATACTTCCTGTAAGGTAAATTATCAATAGTTTTTTTACATTTTTTCTTAAGATTGGAATAAATGTAAACTGCTGATATTCTGGGAAGTTACCACCTCTCCATCACACTTGACAGTATAATATACTTTTTCCAGAAATGCTATAACGAAACCCTAAGCGTTTTCTTACGAAATTCTTACAAACACCGTATTTTTTCCACAATTTGTATTAATATTCATACAATCTTCTTTTTCACTGGGATTTTATCCCATGATGTGCTATACTGTTCATTAGTTTTATTATTTTTATTTTTTTGAACAATATGGCAGCTGTAATGAAATAGGAGAGTTATTATGAATCGAACTGGCCTGATATGCCGTTATTTAAAAGAGAATCCTCACTGTACTCAGAGAGAGCTTGCGCAAAAAATGGATTTGTCTCTGGGTACAGTAAACACATTACTTAAGGAATGTATTCAAAACAAACTTCTGGCGCCGGGAAAAAGTGTAGCCGGTACCTGCGAGCTGACCGATAAGGGGCTGGAGTTTCTTCAAAATTTTCAGGTAGACGGAGCCTTGATTATTGCCGCAGGCTTTGGTTCCCGTTTTGTTCCCCTGACCTTTGAAACTCCCAAAGGGCTTCTGGAGGTATTTGGAGAACGCATGATTGAACGGCAAATCCGCCAGCTTCATGAAGCCGGTGTCTATGATATCACAATTGCCGTAGGTTATTTGAAAGAAAAATTTGAATATCTGATTGACAAATATCAGGTAAAGCTGCTTTATAATCCGGAATATTCCTGTAAAAATACTCTGGCAACCATCTACCGGGCCAGAAAGGTGCTTCAGGGGCGAAATATGTACGTACTGTCCTCCGATAACTGGATTCGGGACAATATGTTTCATTCTCATGAATGCGGCGCCTGGTATGCTTCTTCCTATATGAAAGGAGACACCTCAGAATGGGTTCTTTCTTATAATAAGAAGGGACGAATCACAGATATCCAAATCGGAGGCAGTGACTGCTGGGTCATGTACGGTCCTGTTTACTTTTCCAGAGAATTTTCTGAAAAGTTTCTTCCGCTGTTGGAAAAGGCTTATCACACACCTGGAACAGAACAGTTTTATTGGGAGCATATTCTGATGCAGAATATTCACCATCTGGAAATGGATATTAACCGTCAGCCGGAAAATCAGATTTATGAATTTGAAAATCTGGAAGAGCTCAGACAGTTTGATCCCCGGTATCAGACACGCTCAGACAATAAAGCTCTGGAACTGGTATCAACAGTTTTTCAGATTCCCGAATCCGATATCCACAACATCCGTTGTTTAAAATCAGGAATGACAAACAAATCCTTCCTTTTTCAGGTAGGAGAACGTCATTATATTTGCCGGATTCCCGGTCCTGGTTCTGAGCTTCTGGTAAACCGACGCCAGGAAGCTGCTGTCTATGAAGCGATTCGTGATCTTGGGATTTCCGAACATGTCGTTTATCTGGACAGCCGAACCGGTTATAAAATTTCTGAATATTATGAAGGCTCCCACAATGCCCGGGCGAATCATCCGGAAGAGATAAAAGCCTGCATGGCCATTCTCAGAAAGCTCCATGGTTCTGGCCTGACTGTAAATCATTCCTTTGATATTCGGGAACGAATTGATTTTTATGAGCGGCTCTGTATGGCTGGAAAGGGAACGCTTTTTGAAGATTATGATTCTGTTCGGGAGAAAATGGAACGGCTGATGAATCGGCTGGAGCATCTGGACCGCCCGAAAACCCTTTCTCACATTGACAGCAATCCTGATAATTTCATCTGTCTCCCTGACGGCTCTGTACGTCTCATTGACTGGGAATATGCGGGAATGTGTGATCCGCTGATTGACATCAGTATGTGTGCGATTTATGTATATTATACGGAAGAACAGATGAATCAGCTGGCAGAGCTGTATCTGGAACGTCCTGCGGATGATGAAGAACGAATGGTAATCTATTCTTACGCAGCTCTCGGCGGATTTCTTTGGGCTCTCTGGGCCATTTACAAGGCTTCTCTGGGTGAAGAATTCGGAGAATATACCCTGATTATGTATCGCTATGCCAAGGATTATTACAAAAAAGCTGATATTCTCTGGAAACAGCTCTTTTCTTCCAAAGAAAATCCGGACAGCATTTGATCCGGAATAGCATAAATTTTTACAAATATTGTAATAAAATTGTTATTATTTCCATTCTCTGATGTGCTATAATAAAAATCAGTTCAATATTTTTAAATGATTAAGCATCACAAGGAGGTTTCGACTATGAAAAACAGACGAGGTCTGACTGCCGTTGCTATGGCCGGCATGATGGGAGCGATGACTCTTGCTTCCAGTTTTTCTGCCTATGCCGCAGCCGGATGGGTTCAGAGCGGCAACACTTATGTTTACTATGATTCTGACGGTTCCCTGCACAAAGGCTGGGTTAACGCATCCAATGGATATTATTACACCGATCTTTCTACCGGTCAGATGGTGACTGGATGGAAACAGATTAACAACAACTGGTACTACTTCCAGGCCGACGGTCTGATGGCAACTGGATGGGTTCAGGACGGCGGCAAATATTACTATACTCTGACAGACGGAACCATGCACAAAAATGGCTGGGTCAACATCGGATCTGACTATTACTACATGGGAAGCGATGGCGCTATGGTAACCGGATGGCAGACCATTGACGGCGGCAAGTTCTACTTTAACCCGTCCGACGGCAAATGTATTGTGAACAGAGCCTGCGAGGTTGACGGAAACTGGTATCTGTTCGGAACTGACGGCAAGATGCAGACCGGATGGCAGAAGGTTGACGGATATTATTTCTATTTCCACACTGACGGCAAGATGCTTTTAGGCTGGCTCAGTGACGGAACCAACAAGTATTACATGGAGCCGGCCAGCGGACGTATGACTACCGGCGTTTCTGTGATTGATGGCTATTACTATTATTTCAATGAGTCTGGACATCGCCAGACCGGATGGGTCATTGTAGACGGCGTATATTATTACTTCGATCCGGCTGCTGACGGACGGATGGTAGCAGGTACCACCATGAATATCGGCGGAACCAACTATCAGTTTGCAGCAAACGGCGCCTGCACCACCAATGGCGGCGCTACCAACAACGTTTACAACAGTAACCAGAGCAGCCAGAACAACAATCAGAACCCCAACGGCGGTTCCTCCAATCAGAACAACGGCTCCAACAATGGAACCATTACTGTAGGCGGATCTTCCAATGACAACAGCGGTTATGTAAACAGCGGCCCTGGAGCTTCTGGAAACAGCAGCTCTGTTGGTTCTTCTGTTCCGGGCAATCCTTCCGGAACCTCTTCTACACCAAGTGGTTCTTCTAATGGCACTAGCCTGCAGCCAGGTCAGACCGGTGGTCCCAGACCATAAAAGAGACGATTAAAAATTAAAGAACAAAAATCTCCCATTGAATATCAGCTATTAAAATTACTGATTTCTATGGGAGATTTTTATTTTGTCTAAACCGTTACTATTTATATCCTGTACAAATTCTGCTATTTACATATAGAACAGTCTATTAACCGCACTAAAGATACCGCGGATAGAAGACTTGGTAATATTGGAGCTAAGACCAACACCGTAGGTTACACGGCCAGTATCCTGATCCATCAGATGAATATAGGATGCTGCCTGTGCGTTGGAACCGGAACGCAGTGCGTGCTCGTTGTAGTCCAAAACCTTGATATTGATTCCCAGTTCCTTCTCCAGTCCCCGCTGTACTGCATCGATCGGTCCATTTCCAACACCCTCGAAAGTCTTTTCCATGCCATGCTCGGTGTAAACCACCTTGATCAGAGTTGCATATACGCCATCCTCCACCTCGGTATCGGTAATCTGGCACTTCCGGAAATGAATTGGCTCCTTCCGTTCCAGGTAGCAGCTTCTGAATTCGTCCATGATCTGCTCCGGAGAAACCTCGCCCTGCTTCTCGGAAATCTTCTGAATCACATCTGCAAACTCCTTGTGCATTCCCTTCGGAAGCTTGAAGCCATAGAAGGTATCCATTACAAACGCTACGCCGCCCTTGCCGGACTGACTGTTGATTCGAACAATGGGCTCGTACTGTCTGCCAATATCGGACGGATCGATAGGAAGATATGGCACCTCCCAATATTCTCCGTTTCTCTCGTGAAGGGCCTGCATACCCTTGTTGATCGCATCCTGATGAGAACCGGAAAATGCTGTAAATACCAGCTTTCCTGCATATGGATGACGGGGCGGGATCTCCATCTTGGTACACCGCTCATAAACCTCAGCCAGCTCGCGGATATTTTCCACCTGAAGCTGGGGATCAATCCCCTGGGAAAACATATTATAAGCCAGTGTAAGAATATCGACATTACCGGTACGCTCACCGTTTCCAAACAAAGTACCCTCAACTCTGTCCGCTCCGGCTAACAGTGCCAGCTCTGTAGCTGCCACACCAGTACCCCGGTCATTGTGCGGATGAACGCTCAGAATAATACTGTCGCGATTCTTGAAATGGCGGTTCATCCACTCAATCTGATCGGCATATACATTGGGCGTATTCATCTCAACGGTAGAAGGAAGATTAAAGATAATCGGCTTCTCCGGAGTTGCCATTCCCCAGGTTTCCTGAACAGCTGTACATACCTCCAGAGCGTAATCCAGCTCTGTGCCTGTAAAGCTCTCAGGAGAATACTCCAGCATCAGATCTCCATCATAGTCCTTCGCATACTTCTTCACCAGCTCTGTACCTTCAATGGCAATCTGCTTAATCTCCTCTTTATTCTTGTGGAAAACCACGTCTCTCTGCAGAGTAGAGGTTGAATTGTAAATATGTACTACTACCTTTTTGATTCCCTGAATCGCCTCAAAGGTTCTCTTGATCAGGTGCTCGCGGCACTGTACCAGAACCTGCACCCGAACATCATCCGGAATCATCCGCCGCTCTACCAGCTGACGCAGAAAATCATACTCAATCTGGGAAGCTGCCGGAAATCCTATCTCAATCTCCTTAAAGCCCATCTTCACCAGCATATTGAAAAATTCCATCTTCTCTTCCACAACCATGGGCTCGATCAGCGCCTGGTTGCCATCTCTTAAATCCACGCTGCACCAGATAGGTGCTTTTTCAATCTCCTTATTCGGCCACTCCCGCTCCGGATAATCAACTACCGGGTTTCTTTTATATCTTTTATAATTTAACATGACTCTTTCTCTCCTTCTGTTCTATATTTTGTACGCATTGCGCTTTCACAGCCTCCCCTGGCGTTCCTCTACCTGTCAATTACAGATATGCAGATACGCGGATGTCTTCTTACTCAGCCCGAAACGGGCAGTCGTTCAATCACACCATAATGCTGTACAATGAACAGTACTGAGCCTATTGATTCAGCCCCATCCTTCATCATCCCTTTTCATAGTAAAGTGTTAAAGCTATAAATTTTCTATCATTCTACCACATTTCCTACGGGCGTGCAAGCAATTCTCCATGTTTCCCTAAAAAAGAAATGATAGATACAAAAAGCTGCGGTAACAGACTTTTTCTGTCTGAAATCCACAGCTTTATCGCTTTTTATTTTTTTTCTTTTTTAGAAGATATAATACCTATGGAATCTCCCTGGTATATCTCAGGACGCATCATAAGAGAATAGTCTCTTTCATTACATTCCCCTCTGTTGATCATCTGCAGCAGCAGCTTTGCCGCCTGAGCGCCCAGCCGATATGCCTGATGAATCGAGCAAGTAATTCTTTCCTCCTCCCATTTATCTGAAGAATAATCAAAACAGACCATAGAATAATCCTCCGGCACCCGCTTCCCCATACGTTCCAGAACGTTCCGCACCAAGCGGTAAATTCTGTAATTGCAGCAGACAATTGCTGTACATTTTGGCACACTTTTCAAAAATTGAATAATGTTTTTTCCAAACCTATCATCATGGGCTTCATTTGAGATACACCATTTGATATAATCATCCTGAAATTCCACACCATGCCGTCTCAGGGATTCATACATTCCATGAAATTTTTCCACACTTTGATAATTATCAAACACGAAAACTCCTGCAATATGGCGATGTCCTGCCTGAATCAGACGTCCTACCAGCTGCTCTGCACACACCATATTATTCACCCCTACCTTGGGACAGCGCAGATTCTGGTAGTAATTATTATAGAAAATCAACGGAATCCCGTGGCGCTGCAGCTCCCGATAACAATCCAGATTCGGGCTCGCCATACTCGCCTTTACTCCGTCTACAATAAAACCGCTGAAATTCTGGTGCATTACAGTCTGGAGGCATCTGCGTTCATTGGCGAATTTATTATCCGTAAGAAAGATCTTCAGTTCTGCCTGCTCATCTATCTTCAGCATACTTCGGACGCCCCGAATCAGTTCCGACTCTGCGCCTCCGTCCTGTCCTTGAAGAATCAATCCGATTTTTATTTGGAAATCTGCCCGGGACAGTTCCCGGGACATAGCCACCTCTTTGTTAAAATATGTTCCGCTCCCCCTGACTCGGGTAATCAGATTTTCCTGCTCCAGCTGATCCATTGCCAGTCTTACAGTTTCACGGCTGACACTCAGCCTTCTGCACAGCGTATTTTCTGACGGAAGCTTCTGATTTTCCGTAAATTTATTCTCGTCAATATAGGACAGCAGCCATCGATATACTCGCTGCCATTTTCTGTTTGAAATATCCATAGTGTCTCACCTGTCCATCTTAGTCCATAATCACAGGCCGGGCTCCCTCTGCTTTTTCAATCCAGTCTAACAGCCGCTTTCTCATATCAGCCTTTGCTTCACTGTAATCCGGACTGGCCACAACATTTTCCAGCTGCCAAGGATCCTTCTTTAAATCATACAGATAATCATCTGCATATCTATCAGAAGCGCCCTTTTCACCGCCGTTTACTCCCGGTGCATATACAGCATACAGGAAATCTGCTGTCCGCACAACCCTTCCGATGCGGCTTTCTGAAATCTGGGCAAATACCTGGTTTTCTCTTCCTTCTGTTCTTCCTTCCGCTACATCCAGAAGATTTTCTCCAATCATCTTGTCACCTACATCAACTCCCGCCATAGCGAGAATGGTTTTGGGAAGACTTTCTGTGCTGACCAGATCCTGAATTGCTTTTCCGCCGGTAAACGGACCGCCTGCAATTACAAGGGGCACGTGGAGAGCCCCGTCATGTCCGGTTCTCTTGTAATCATCGTAACCGTTTAAGTGGCTGTCTGTATTTCTTGTCTTAAAATGAGAGCCATGGTCAGATGCATAAATAATAATTGTATTCTCATATAGTCCCTTTTCTTTCAGCTTTGCCACCAGGCGTCCCAGATTTTCATCCAGGCTCGCACACTGCCCCAGATAATCCGGATATTCCTCTGCTGCATTGCCTTTTAAGACTTCCAGATCATGAGGCAGTACAAAGTTGGCGTATTTCTCCTTGGAGCCTTTCGGTCCCTCATAATGATTATGGTCGTTCTGGTGATGAGGCTCAATTTGGGAAACGGTCATGAAAAACGGCTTTTTCCCATCATACTGATCCAGGTATTCCAGGGCAAAATCGTTAATGCAGTCTGCCCGGTATCCCTTGAAATCTACCCGGTTGTTATTTTCATCAAATACATATCCGTCATAGCCATGGGAGGTAAACTCCAGCACATCTGCAGTTCTCCAGAAGCCTGTGTAGCCGCCTCTCAGCTCTGCAGGAATTGCAGTTATTGTATGATCCACAGTTGGAGCCTTTTCCAGTTCTCCGTCACTGGCCAGATGCCATTTTCCCACATAGGCAGTTTCATAACCAGCCTCCTCAATATAGTTTGCCAGGGTTTTTATCCCTGACGGAAGCATCAGGTTATTGCGGAAACAGCCTGTTTCTGTAGGATATTTTCCTGTCTGGAACAAAGCCCGACAGGGACCGCAGACCGGCTGCGGAGAAAATGCATTGTCAAATTTCACTCCCTCGCCTGCCAGGGCGTCTAGATTGGGAGTAATAGGAAGAGGCTGTCCAAAACAGCCGCAGGTATCCCATCTCTGCTGATCAGAAAAATAAAAAATAATATTATATGCCATAATTGTTGTCCCCTTTATTCTGTCCTGTTATCATGCTCCTTTTGCTGCCTTCTGCTCTTTCAGCTTACCGCGTACAATCGCAGCTACTGCAAATATGATTAAAGCAACAAAGATCCAGCAGAAAATACTGCTGAAGAAAATGCTGGGATTTCCATTGGAAATCAGAAGAGCTCTCCGGAAGTTTGTCTCTGTCATACCTCCCAGAACCATTCCCAGAAGAATCGGTACTGCCGGCAGATCCAGTTTTCTCAGAATCCATGCAAGAACTGCAAATACCAGAGCGATACCTACGTCAAAATAGTTTCCGTTTACAGAGTAAGCGCCTGCAAAACAGAAAATAACAATAATCGGTGTCAGAATTTCCTGAGGAATGGACACAACCTTTGCAAACAGGCTTGTCAGGAATTTACCCTGCAGAAGCATAAACAGGTTTACCAGAATTAGGCCCAGCATAATTGCATACATAATATCGCCGTCTGTGGTAAACAGACTGAGCCCCGGATTCAAACCATTGATCATCAGGGCTGACAACATAATTGCTACCGTTCCATCTCCCGGGATACCAAGAGTCAGAAGCGGAATCAGAGTTGCTCCGGTTACAGCATTGTTCGCGGATTCTGCTGCTGCAATACCTTCTACAGAGCCATGTCCGAACTCTTCCGGATGCTTGGACATATTTTTTGCCTGGGAATAACTGAACCAGGAAGCCTCAGAAGCACCAGTGCCGGGAATGATTCCTACCAGGGAACCAATAATCGAAGACATTACTACAGGACGAATCATCCGCTTGTATTCCTCCTTGGTAATCTTTCCGTCATCCTTGATTTTGGCAGTATCCAGCTTCAGGGAATCCAACCGGCGCTCTGATTTTGCCATAATTTCAACCAGAGCAAAGAGACCAATCAGACACACAGCCAGATCCATTCCAAGATACAGGCGGCTGATACCAAAGGTAAATCTGTCGTAGCTGGTCATGGGATCAGAACCAATACAGGAAATAAACAGACCCAGGCAGGCAGAAATCAGGCCGCGGATAATACTCTTCCCGGATACACCGGCAATAATTGTAAGACCAAATACACATACCATAAAATATTCCGGAGTTCCCAGCTTTGCTGCCATTCTTGCAACCTGAGGCCCTAAGAACAGAAGCATCAAAGCGGAGAATACACCTCCAAAGGTAGAGGCATACAGTGCAATCTTTAAGGCTGCTTTGGTACGGCCCTGCTTTGACAGTGGATGACCGTCCAGCATAGTTGCCGCTGCGTGAGGCGTTCCCGGTGTATTAATCAAAATTGCGGAAACACTGCCGCCATATCCTCCGGCACAGTAAATACCCAACAAAAACATCATTCCAGGAATTGCCGACATGGTATAGGTTACCGGCAAAAACAAAATTACGCAGAGAATTACGCTCAGTCCGGGGATTGCAGCGAATACCGAACCGATAAATACTCCGATATTAATCCACAGGATGTTCTCTAAGGTGAACAAAAGCCCTGTGGCAGGAATCAGATACTGCATCATAACGCTTATTTCCCCCCTTCTTAGAACTCAACATTCAGCACAAAGCGGAATACTGCCCAGATCGCCACAGTCAGTACCAGCGTAATCGCATAATAGCTGCGTTTTGTACACCGGAAATACAAGAGAAAGCCCAGGCTGCAGAAAATTGCTCCGATTACAAACAGACCGGTCAGTTTGCTCAGCATATAGGTGATAAACAGAATACCAAAAATCACCAGCGCCTTGGCTTCTGTCTGAAGATTAATAATCTTCCATTCCAAAGGCTGTTTTTTCACAATTTTGTAAACATCCTTCAAAACAAGAAGTCCGCTGCACAGCATCATAATCCACATCAAAAGAGAGGGAAACGCCCGCCCGTTAATTACGTCTTTTTCTGATACTGCCACCTGCTGCGGCATAATTGCAAGAATAACGATTGCTAAAATGAAAAAAACCGCTCCCGCCGTCATATTGATGGGAATTCGAATTTCCTTTTCTCTGAGCTTGTTCCCTAATACATCCATGCGGTTATGAAACGAATTTGCTCCACTTCCCATTTTCTTTCCTCCTGACTCTCTTTTTTAAAAAACAGAGGGAATGGAAGCCCATTCCCTCCTTGCGTCATTCTTATCAGCCAGTAACAATGTCTTTATATTCGTTAACAATATTTTTTACATTCTCAATATGCTCTTTTACCTGATCCTCGCTCATGGTATCTACTTCCAGAAGCATGGTATCCTGCAGCCATGTCTTTACTTCTTCATCTGCCAGAATGTCATCGTACAGCTTCTTTAACTCTGCAACCTTTTCTGCATCGGTTCCTGCACATGCCATTACGAAGCAGCGATTGCGGAAGTATGGATACCCAAACTCACCCACACCCTGAACGCCTGCGAACGGACCGTGCTCCAGAGGTTTCTCATCAAAGGCACATACAATGCTTACTCCGCCCTGCTGGTATGTTTCCAGAATCTGGGACTGATGAGAAACCGCAAAACTGGTTTCTCCCTTAGCAACTGCCTGTGCTGCCTCTGCGGCAGAAGTATAAGCAACCAGTTTCACCTTGTCGCCTGCTCCCATGGAACCAAACAAAGCTGCTGCCAGGAATGCTTCCGAGCTGGTAGAACCATTGACTGCTACACTGATTTCCGATCCAGTCGATGCAAATTCTTCCAGATCCTCTATATTCTCAATCCCCAGCCCTTTATCTGCTGACAGAACGAAGATAGAAGAATACAGATTTTCTACATACGCAAAGTTGCTGTAATCAAACTGCATTTTTGCCGGATCCAGAATAGAAGTAATGGAAAACAGGCCCTCGCCTGCAAATACCAGCTCTTTGGAATTTGCTTTCGTATCAGCAACCCAGGTATTTACAGTAGCTGCATCTCCCTTTACAGCCTCTGCCACCAGAGTAATTTTTTCTGAATAGCTGGGGGATTTTTCTGCTGCCTTCTGGCTTACCATTGCTGCAACTCCTGACGGAGCCCATGGACAGGTTACTTTCCAGCTTTCCTTCTTAGCTCCTCCGCATCCAGTCAATGCTCCTGCTGCCATTACCACTGCCAGTGTCAGACTTAACAGACGTTTCTTCATGTTTTTTCTCCTCTCTTTTTTCACGCTTCATGTTTTTAGTTAGACAAGTATTGCTATCTGATTACAAAGTTATATGATTTTCGCCGATAAGTCAACAAGTTTGATTATTTTATTTATAAAGTTGTATGTTTTATGTTCTTTTTCTTATTAGTTGTAATTTTTCCCGCATTTATTTCGTCACTTTCTATAAACCAAACCCAGGATTTATTGTGTTTTTGTTTGTTTTACGCTCCATTGTTCTTCTATTTTGGACACTTTTCGACAAAATCCATCAGGCAGCGAGACAGGTTGATTTCGAGGCTGCTTCTCGCTCTGGGGAGACTTTTCACTCTGGGGGCGATTTTCGCTCTGGGGGCAATTTTCACTCTGGGGGCGATTTTCGCTCTGGAGGCGATTTTCACTCTGGGGGCGACTTTCACTCTGGGGGCGATTTTCGCTCTGGGGGCGACTTTCGCTCTGGGGGCGATTTTCACTCTGGGGGCGATTTTCACTCTGGGGGCGATTTTCACTCTGGGGCCATGAAGAGTAAAAAACAACTATCCTATCTCATTAAAACTTTATTTATCACGTAGCCCAGAAGCTTTTTTCATCTGCTTCTGGCGCTTATGCTATGCAGGATTTCAAGTTTTCTTCTTTAAATGCAAAACCACCGCCCTACTTTGTGCAGGTTCTTACCTTTTCGCCTGAAAATGCACAATCTCTGCCTGAAATTGTGCAGAATCCA
>UMFI01052775.1_pt1 | contig 12017 bp, 10 predicted proteins | sample 1964951 | NCBI WGS metagenome assembly UMFI01 (sample SAMEA4836040, study PRJEB28245) | human gut metagenome | biome: gut microbiome; material: fecal sample | place: Denmark | collected 2008 | reverse complement strand
GAGTGAATAAGCTGACAGAATTGATTATACCACTTGACAGGAGTATTTTGTATTTGTTTCTTGTTTATAAAAAGTTTATAGAGTTCATAATTTTATTAGCACTCAACTGAAAAGAGTGCTAATTTTCTGTTGACTTTTAAAACATGGTGTACTAAAATACTTCATAGACAGAAGAAAACCCGCAGGACGGGTGAGTTTGTAAAGAAAGAGGAGTGTTTAGATATGGGAACAAAAAAAGGTAATTTATCTATCGACAGCGAGAATATATTTCCGATCATTAAAAAATGGGTATATTCTGACCATGATATTTTCATTCGTGAATTAGTGTCCAACGGATGCGATGCGATCACAAAATATAAAAAGCTGGATATGATGGGTGAGTGTGAGCTTCCCGATGATTATAAAGGAAAGATTCAGGTCATTGTCAATCCGGAAGAAAAGACGCTGAAGTTCATTGACAACGGGATCGGTATGACAGCAGAAGAAGTGGAAGAGTATATTACACAGATCGCATTTTCCGGTGCCACACAGTTTTTGGAGAAATATAAAGACAAGACGACAGAGGATGAAATGATCGGACATTTTGGTCTGGGATTCTATTCTGCGTTTATGGTAGCGGACGAAGTGCAGATTGATACGTTGTCTTATAAAGAGGGTGCAGCCGCAGTACACTGGGTAAGTGAAGGCGGTACAGAGTATGAGATGCAGGAAGGAAACCGTACAGAAGTTGGTACAGAGATCACATTATATCTGAACGAGGACAGTCTTGCATTTGCAAATGAATACCGCGCAAGAGAAGTGCTGGAAAAATACTGCTCATTCATGCCGGTAGAGATTTTCCTCTCCAAGGCCAATGCAGAGCCGGAGTATGAGACAATCGATGAGGCAGATGTTCTGGATACGGATGAAGTGGTAGAACATATCACAGAAGAGCCAAAAGAAGGTGAAGAAGGTGAGCCGAAACAGAAAGCTAAAATTGTAAAACGTCCGGTTTCCTTAAGCGATATTCATCCACTCTGGACAAAAAATCCAAGTGACTGCACAAAGGATGATTATATCGAGTTCTACAGAAAAGTATTTATGGATTACAAGGAGCCACTGTTCTGGATTCACCTGAATATGGATTATCCGTTTAATCTGAAAGGAATCCTGTACTTCCCGAAGATCAATACAGAGTATGATTCCATTGAAGGAAAGATCAAACTGTATAACAATCAGGTATTTATTGCAGATAACATCAAAGAAGTGATTCCGGAATTTTTGATGGTATTAAAAGGTGTGATCGACTGTCCGGATCTGCCTCTGAATGTATCCAGAAGTGCACTGCAGAATGATGGATTTGTAACAAAAGTTGCAGACTATATTTCTAAGAAGGTTGCAGACAAACTGAACGGTATGTTCAAAACAGACAGAGAAAATTATGAAAAATACTGGGATGATATCAGTCCGTTTATCAAGTTTGGATGTTTGAAAGATGAAAAATTCGGAGAAAAAGTAAAAGATTCGATGCTGTTTAAGAATCTTGACCACAAATATCTCACTCTGGAAGACTGTATCAAGGCCAATGGCGGAGAAACAGCAGAAGAGACAAAGGCAGAGGAGACAACGGATTCAGAAGAGACAAAAGAGACACCAAAGACTAATATTTTCTACGTGACGAATGAACAGCAGCAGAGTCAGTACATCAATATGTTCAAAGAGCAGGGGCAGGATGCAGTGATCCTGGCACATAATATTGATTCTGCATTCATTACCTATCTGGAGCAGAAGCATGACAATGTAAAATTCCAGAGAATCGATGCAGATGTTCATGAGTCTCTGAAAGCAGAAGTTGCAGAAGAAGAAAAAGAGACATTCCAGAAGAATGCAGACAGTCTGACAGAAATCTTCAGAAAAGTGCTGAATAATGAGAAACTGGATGTCAAAGTAGAAAAATTAAAAGATGAGAATATTGCTTCCATGGCCGTGTTGTCTGAAGAGTCTAGACGTATGGAAGAGATGATGAAGATGTATGGAATGGGTGGTATGGATACCTGTATGTTCGGCGGACAGGCGTCCTTGATCCTGAATGCAGATCATCCACTGGTGCAGTATGTGGTAGAGAACAAAGAAGGTGAGAATGTAGAGCTGATCTGTAAGCAGCTGTATGATCTGGCGCTGCTTGCCCACAAACCACTGAGTCCACAAGAGATGACAGCATTTGTACAGAGAAGTAATCAGATTATGATGCTTTTGACAAAATAAAAAAATATAGGGAGTCCGAAAAAGAAAGGGATTAGAACCATTTCTTTTTCGGACTCCCTTTTATATTGTTTAGAAAGCTTCGCTTCCCTGTCTTTGTCCCATCCGATGCCAGTTGATGAAACCGTAGATGTCATTTACGAAAAAGGCAATAAAATCACTTTGTAATCTTAAGAAAAACTTTCATAATTTTTAAGATTAAAATGTGGATCTGTCTTATATAATGGTATTCGTTGAACTAAAATTACAGATTACAAAATTTCGAAATCCAGTCCTTTTTTCTGGAAAAACTTCTGTACCATGTTGTCCCAGGCGTGTTCCAGCGACTTGTCCATGGAGAAGGATTTGAAAGATGTACCGGTAATGCATTGAAGTCCGGTGGAATCATAGCGGAGATTCAAATAGAGTCCCTGAATGTCATCGGCATTCAGGCCGAGTTCATTCTGCTCGATAAGGCGGGCAATATTTTTCGGAGACAGACTGAATACAAAACGAAATCCAAGCGGAGTCTTTTTCCCTTTGATCAGGGAGAAGCAGTATTCCCGAAGCTGCTTCCAGTAAGCGTATTCAGGGAGTGTGCCCATTTGTTCCAGTTCTTCAGAAGTATAAAAGTTTTTTTGAATAAAACCGTCTATTTTGAACGTATTGAATGTCATGATCTCTCCTTCGATCAGAAGGAATGAATCGAAGGTGTCCATCAGAAGAAGATGAGACATACAGGCTTTGACATTCGTCAGTTTTAACGCGATCATAAGGATGTCCTCCTGATAAAAAATATAAGTATTGATTCCTCTATCATACCATAAAAAAGAGAAAAAAACACAGGCAAAAATATTGATTGTAAGAAAATTGTATAGTATCCTATTATAGACTGTGTAGTCAAAAAGAAAGGATAACAGCATGAAAAAAGAAGAAAAGACAAAACAGACTTGTGAAAAAATTGTACATGCAGCTACGATCGAGTTTGGAAGCAGATCTTACGATGCGGTTTCGCTGAATGCGATATGCGGTAAGTATCAGATTGCAAAAGGGCTGATCTACCATAATTTTAAAAATAAGGATGAGCTATATCTGTACTGTGTGAAGAAAAGCTTCGAAAAGTTGATGAGTTATCTGGAGGAAGGGAAAGAAGAGGCAAAGACAGCAAGGGAAGAAATCCGTATTTTTTTGGAGAGACGGGAAGTGTTTTTTGCTGAAAATCCGTATGACAGAAATATATTTTTTAATGTGATGTTATATCCGGCAGAGCATTTAAAAGAAGCACTTTTTGGTGTGATGGAAAGATATGATGCCTATATAAGAGAGCAATACCGGCATTTGCTGTCCAAGATTCGTTTAAGAGAGGGAATCAGTATGGAAATGGCAGTAGAATATCTGAGTCTGTTTCAGAATATGTACAATGGATATTACCAGAATAAAGCAAGCCGTACAGGAGATTTTTCCCGATTTATAGAAGAACATAATCTGAAGATATCAGAGTTATTGGATATTATTTTATATGGAATCAGTACAGAAGAGAAGGGCAGTTAATATGGAAGAAATGAAATTTGAAGAATTGACAGAGTTGAAAGAACCGGAGAGGCTTTTAGAATCAGCGATGCCGTTTCAGAAGCTGATCATGCAGTATCAGTGTGCACTGCTGGAAGTTAAGACAAAATTTGAAGTGTTGAATCACGAATTATCGATCAATTCTGATCAGAATCCAATCTTATCAATTGAAAGCAGAATCAAGAAACCGATTAGTATCCTGGAGAAGATGAAAAGAAAAAATATAGAGATCAGTGTACAGGCCATAGAAGAAAATATCTGTGATATTGCAGGTATCCGTGTGATCTGCTGTTTTCCGAAAGATATCTATACGCTTGCGAAAAAAATATGTGAGCAGGATGATATCAGACTGATCGAGAGAAAGGACTATATCAAGAATCCAAAACCAAACGGTTACAGAAGTCTGCATCTGATTTTGGAAGTACCGGTATTTTTTATGAATGAGAAAAAACCGATGAAGGTAGAAGTGCAGATGCGTACGATCGCGATGGATTTTTGGGCAAGTATAGAACATAAACTGTATTATAAGAAACAGACGGACGGATTTCCGGATTCTGTTTCAGAAGATCTGGGAATCTGCGCAGAACAGCTCCATACGATCGACATGAAAATGCAAGAGATCAGCGAGAGAATCTATCATCAGGAACGTTGACTTTTAAGCATGGAAAACGTATTATAAAATAAGATAAGATGGTAAGAATAAGGGGACAAAAGATACGGATGAAGAGACAGAAAAAAAAGTATGTGATAATCGGAGCCGGTGCAGTCGCAGTGCTTGCTGCAGTTACCCTGATCGCGGAAGGAATCAGCTATTTTTCCGCTGAAACAGTGGATACGAAGGAGGGACTTGCGATCATAAAAGCGACAGAAAAAGAAAATGTAAAAGATATTGAAAAAAAGATCAACAAGCTGGACACGAAAGACAAGCTGGAAAGTCAGGAAGCAAGTGGTGAGATCAACTATAAGAGCTTATTTTCCAGTTCGGTCGTGATGGGAGATTCGATTTCTGAGGCATTTACAGAGTATGATCTTTTGAATGCATCCAGTGTGGTTGCCAAGATCGGAGTAGAATTGGATGAGCTGGATGATCAGATAAAAACAGTGGCAGACATTAACCCTCAGGTTATTTTTCTTTCCTATGGGATGAATGACGTGATTGCAACAAATGGGGATACGGATTTATTTATCAAAGAGTATAAAGCAGTGATCGACCAGCTGCGTAAAAAATTGCCGGATACAACTTTGTATGTGAATTCTATCTTCCCGGTCAGTGCGACGAAGCAGGAAGAAAAGCCTGTATTTCAGAAGATTCCGGAGTACAATGCGGCACTGCAGAAGATGTGTGATGAGAATCAGATTGCATTTTTAGATAATACTTCGCTGGTTTCAGATACTTATTATGAAGAGGATGGAATTCATTTCAAGGCGGATTTTTATCCAATCTGGCTCAAACGTATGGCGGAGGTAGCAACTTTATGACAGATAAGATAAAAAATCTCAAAAAAACAGTGGTGATCAAGTATGCACTGGTGGCAGTGATCGTTGTTTACGTGGCACTGTTACTGATTTTCACCAGCGGCAGTACGAAGAGCTTTGCTGCGGTAGAGAAAAAAGTAGAGGCATCTCTGGATACGAAGGCTATGAAAAAAGCAGGAGTGCAGGGGCTGAAGCGTTATTATGGGCTCAACAGTGCAGATTATGAAGGTGTAATGCTCTACACGGCAGAATCCAGTATGTCAGCACAGGAGATCTTACTGGTCAAAACAAAGACCACGGAACAGGCAGAAGAGGTAAAGGCAGCTGTAGAACAGCGCCGTGCGAACAGAAAGAATGACTTTGACGGTTATGCGCCTGACCAGGTGCAGCTTTTGGATGAAGCTCAGATTTCTGTAAGAGGGAAGTTCGTATTTTACGCAGTCTCTCCAAAAGCAGAGACTTATAAGTCTGTTTTTTCAAAAAGTTTATAGAAACGCAGGGGGAACAAAAGATGCTGTTTAGCAGTATAACATTTTTATTTGTATTTCTGCCGATTGTACTGGCAGTATATTTTCTTGTTCCGTATCGGTTCAAGAATCTGGTCATGCTGATCGCAAGCCTTTTCTTTTATGCATGGGGAGAGCCTGTTTATGTCATTTTGATGATTCTATCCATTTGTCTGAACTATGTGTGCGGTCTGGATATTGCCGAAAAGGCAGATGATGACAGAAAAAAACGAAACAGTCTGATTTTTGCGGTGGTTGTAAACCTGCTGCTTCTTGGCTTTTTCAAATATTACGGCTTTTTGATGGAATCCGTGAATGCAGTTCTTCCGTTTGATATTCCATACAGAGAACTGCCGCTTCCGATCGGGATTTCTTTTTATACATTTCAGGCGCTTTCCTACATTATCGATGTATATCGGGGGGAGGTAAAGCCGCAGAAAAAGCTGATGTATTTTGCACTTTATATTTCTATGTTCCCGCAGCTGATCGCAGGACCGATCGTGCGGTATGTGGATATTGAGGAGCAGTTGGAGCACAGATCTATGAACGTGACCAAGTTCGGACAGGGAGCCATGTATTTTATGCGGGGACTTGCCAAAAAGGTAATTCTTGCAAATACGACAGGAGCGGTTTTTGAGCAGATCGCAGCGATGCATCTGGGCAGCTATTCGGTGATGACTGCGTGGATCGGATGTATTTCTTATGCATTCCAGATTTATTTTGATTTCGGCGGATATTCGGATATGGCGATCGGTCTTGGAAAGATGTTCGGATTTGAGTTTTTGGAGAACTTCCATTACCCGTATGTATCTACGAGTGTGACAGAATTCTGGAGAAGATGGCATATATCTCTGAGTACCTGGTTCCGTGAGTATGTGTATATTCCACTGGGAGGAAACCGCAAAGGAGATTCCAGAACGATCACCAATCTTCTGATCGTCTGGATGCTGACCGGATTCTGGCATGGTGCGGCATGGAATTTTGTCGCATGGGGACTGTATTATGGAATTATATTGATTCTGGAAAAATTTGTATGGGGACAATATGTGGAAAAGTGGCCGGGTGCAGTACGGCATATTTATGCGATGGTGCTGATACTGATCGGATGGGTACTGTTCTTTAGCCCGTCACTTGGTTATGCCCTGAAGTATGTAGGTGTGATGTTTGGAATCGGTGCCAGCGGGCTTATGGACAAGCTGGGCTGGTTTTATCTGCTCTCCAACTGGCTGATCTATCTGATGGCAGTGCTGGGATCCTCCTCCATTGGATACAGACTGATGAGAAATATTCAGAGGGCTCCTGGAAGCAGAGTTGGAAAATATATAATGACAGGTGTGATGTATCTGGTCATGTTTGCACTTTCGCTGGCATTTCTGGTGACACAGTCATTTAATCCGTTTTTATATTTTAGATTTTAGGTGAGCATATGTCAGAAAGAAGAAAAACAAGGAAAAGAAAAAGAATCGAATATGTGATCGGAATCGGATTCCTTATCTGTGTATTCGGGATCGGGATCATCAATCTGCTCCTTCCGTCAAAAAAAATCTCAGAAGAGGAAAACCGCGAATTGCAGCAAAAGCCGGAGCTTTCAGTCAGCGCGGTTACTTCCGGGAGCTATATGGATCAGTATGAGAAGTATCAGGTCGATCAGTTTATGGGAAGAAATATGTGGCGCAGTCTGAAAGTCGGATTTAGCAGACTGGCAGGAAGTAAAGAGGAAAATGGTGTTTTTATCGGGAAAAAAGGACAGCTTTTGGAAGACATTGCAGTTCCCGATCAGGATGTATTGAAAGCAAATATGAAAGCCATCCAGAGTTTTAGTCAGAAATATTCTGATATTCCGGTGAATATGCTGTTAGTTCCGGATGCGGCGAATATTTTAAGCGACAGGCTTCCGTTTACCGCTACAGTTGCCGATCAGAGCCAGTATATCGCACAGGTGAAAAAAGAACTGGGGGACAGTGTACAGTGGATCGATGCGGTAAAGCCATTGACCAGACACAGTGATGAGAAGATTTATTATAAAACAGACCATCACTGGACGGCAAAAGGGGCATACTACGTTTTTCAGGAAGCAGCCAGGACATTGAACCTGGAAGAACAAGAGACAGAATATGCTTCTTATCCGATCACAACGGATTTTAATGGTTCATTGGCATCTAAGAGCGGATGCCGTCTGAATGAGAAAGAGCAGATTGATATTTATGTACCAAAGACAGAAGACAATGATGTTGTCGTCAACTATGTGGATGAGCAGAAGAAAACAGCGTCTTTGTATGATTCATCGAAATTAAACAGCAGAGATAAATATGCAGTGTACCTGGGAGGCAACTTTTCTGTAGTGGATATCCGCACGGTATCGGAGAGCAATCGAAGACTTTTACTGATCAAAGATTCTTATGCGAATTCATTTGTTCCGTTCCTTACACCGTATTTCCGGGAGATCGTGATGGTAGATCCGAGGTATTATTCCGGTACGATCGGGGATATTATGGATACGTATGAAATTACAGATACATTGTTTTTATACAGTGCCAACATATTTCTACAGGACAATAATATAAGCGGGGTATTGAGCAGTGAATAATCGGATTTTGCAGGAATATCAAAAGACGAAGGAAGAGGTTCGCCTGAATAAATATTTAAGCGAAGCTGGGGTGTGTTCCCGCAGAGAAGCGGACAGGCTGATTGAGAGCGGCCGGGTGAGTGTGGACGGAAAGCGTGCACAGACCGGAATGAAGATTGTTCCGGGGCAGGTCGTAAAAGTCGGAAAGAAAGTAGTTTCAAAGCAGGATGAGATGGTCGTGCTGGCAGTGAACAAACCGGCGGGAATCGTCTGTACAGAAGAGCGCAGGGAAAGAAACAGTATTGTGCGTTTTCTGGATTACCCGATCCGGATCACGTATGTAGGGCGTCTGGATAAAGACTCTAAGGGACTGCTTCTGATGACCAACAATGGTGATATCATCAATAAGATGATGCGTGCGGGAAACCGGCATGAGAAAGAGTATAAGGTGACGGTGGATAAAGAAATCACGCAGGAGTTTCTGGAAAAAATGGCATCCGGTGTACCGATTTTAGATACGGTGACACGTCCGTGTAAAGTAGAAAAAATCGGAAAATATACATTTTCGATCATTTTGACACAGGGGCTGAACCGCCAGATACGCAGGATGTGTGAGGCACTTGGATATCAGGTGAGAGAGCTGATCCGGGTGAGGATCATGAATATCCATCTGGGGCGTCTGAAAGAGGGAGAATACCGGAAGCTGACAGATGCAGAATTGAATGAATTGTATGATCAGATTAAGGATTCTTCCAATGAAACTGTGATATAAAAAGTAAAGGGACTCTAAATATGGAAGCAAAAAAGAAAAGAATGCAGGAACTCGTAGAACTTCTGAACCGTGCCAGACGTGCATATGAGCAGGAAGACACGGAGATCATGAGCAACTATGAGTATGACAGATTATATGACGAACTGGAAGGACTGGAGCGGGAGCTGGGGACGACTCTTGCATCCAGTCCTACGGTTAATGTGGGATATGAGGTGCTCAGTGAGCTGCCGAAGGAGCGGCATGAAAAACCGATGCTCTCACTGGATAAGACAAAAGACGTGGAACAGCTGAAATCATTTTTAGGAGAGCAAAAGGCCGTGATCTCCTGGAAGATGGACGGACTGACGATCGTTCTGACATATCAGAACGGGCGGCTTCAAAAAGCGGTCACAAGAGGAAATGGAGAGGTGGGAGAAGTCATCACCAACAATGCGAAGGTATTTCGCAATCTTCCTCTTCAGATCCCGTATCAGGGAGAACTGATCCTGCGTGGGGAAGCCGTGATTGGATATAAGGATTTTGAGCGTATCAACGAGCAGATCGAGGATGTAGATGCAAGATATAAGAATCCGAGGAATCTGTGCAGTGGTTCGGTGCGTCAGCTGAACAATGAGATCACAGCGAGAAGAAATGTGAAGTTTTTTGCATTTACACTGGTAAAAGCAGATGGTGCAGAGTTTGAAAATTCGAGAATGCAGCAGTTAAGCTGGCTGGAAAAACAAGGATTTGAGGTGGTCGAGCATCATCTGGCTGACCGTGCATCCATCGAAGAGGAAGTTGCATGGTTTTCGGAGCAGATTGTGCACAATGATTTCCCGTCTGACGGACTGGTATTGGTATATGATGATATTGCCTATGGTCAGTCTCTTGGAACAACGGCTAAATTCCCGCGGGATTCCTATGCCTTTAAATGGGCGGATGAGATCAGAGAGACGACACTTCTGGAGATTGAGTGGAGTCCGTCAAGGACAGGCCTGATCAATCCCGTAGCGATTTTTGAACCGGTAGAGCTGGAAGGAACTACGGTAAGCCGTGCCAGTGTGCATAATATCAGTATTATGGAAGATCTGGAGCTTGGCATAGGAGATGCCATTCAGGTGTATAAAGCCAACATGATCATTCCGCAGATTGCAGAAAATCTGACCAGAAGCGGTGTAAAAGATATCCCGCAAGTCTGTCCGGTCTGTGGCGGTGCGACAAAGATAAAGATGGAAAATGAGACAAAGACATTGTACTGTACGAATCCGGAGTGTCAGGCAAAGCATTTGAAATCTTTTGCATTGTTTGTCAGCAGGGATGCCATGAATATTGAAGGGCTCTCGGAAGCAACTCTGGAAAAGTTCATTGGAGAAGGATTTATCCGGGATTTTACAGATATTTATCATCTGGACAGATATGAAGAAACCATCAAAACACTGGAGGGGTTCGGAGAAAAATCCTATGCAAAACTGATCACAAGTGTGGAAAACTCCAGAAGTACGACTATGCCGAAAGTAATCTACAGCCTTGGAATCGCAAATATCGGACTTTCCAATGCAAAAATGATCTGCCGGGCATTTGACAATGATCCCCAGAGGATGATGCAGGCAACCGTGGAAGAACTGGTCGATATCCAGGGAGTAGGCGAAGTGATCGCCAGAACGTTTGTGGATTATTTTTCAGATGAAACACACAGAGATCTTTTCAAACGCCTCTTACAGGAGGTTAAGCTCCAGAAAGAAGAAGGAGAGGAAAGTGCACAGATTTTTGAAAATATGAATTTTGTGATTACAGGAAGCGTAGAACACTTTGCAAACCGCCGGGAAGTGAAAGAAATCATTGAATCCAGAGGGGGTAAAGTGACAGGAAGCGTGACCGGAAAGACGAATTATCTGATCAATAATGATGTGCAGTCTGCTTCTTCCAAGAATAAAAAGGCGAAAGAACTGAACGTTCCGATTATTTCTGAATCACAGTTTCTGGAAATGCTGGAAACAGGGACGGTTTAGAAAAAGTTAATTTGTAACTGCCGGTATTCTGTATTATAATGTGGACATACCCTCGGTGAATGTACAAAGGGCAAGTAACTGGAAAGAAGGGAAAGAACATGTCAGATAACGATTTTATTATCATAGATGAAGAAAAGGAGACTCCGGTCACCACAGAAGGAAAAGAGTCTTCCGATACAGAGAAAAAGGAAGTCTTTCAGACTTCCACAAAAGAGGAACACGAGGATGAGTATGAGAAGATCTGCTTTATCTGCCATCGTCCGGAGAGCGTGACCGGAAAGATGATCGATCTGCCGAACCATATTACGGTGTGTCCGGATTGTATGCAGAAAAGTTTTGATGCCATGACAAACGGCTCGATTGATTACAGCAGACTGATGAATATGCCGGGTGTACAGTTCTTAAATCTGTCAGATCTGGAGAATATGGCTCCGCCAAAGACACAGAAGATCAAAAAGAAAAAAGAAAAGCCAAAAGAGTTCCAAAAACTGGATATTAAGAATATTCCGGCGCCGCACAAGATCAAAGGAAAGCTGGATGAGTATGTGGTAGGACAGGAGTATGCCAAGAAAGCGATGGCTGTTGCTGTTTACAACCACTATAAGAGAGTAGCGACAGATTCGGTCGATGATATTGAAATCGAAAAGTCCAATATGCTGATGATCGGACCGACAGGAAGTGGAAAGACATACCTTGTAAAGACACTTGCAAGACTGTTGGATGTACCGCTTGCGATCACAGATGCCACTTCCCTGACCGAGGCTGGTTATATCGGGGATGATATTGAGAGCGTCGTATCTAAATTACTGGCAGCGGCAGATAATGATGTAGAGAAAGCCGAGCAGGGGATCATCTTTATCGATGAGATAGACAAGATCGCGAAAAAGAGAAATTCCAGCCAGAGAGATGTAAGCGGAGAG
>UMFI01014609.1_pt1 | contig 12228 bp, 8 predicted proteins | sample 1964951 | NCBI WGS metagenome assembly UMFI01 (sample SAMEA4836040, study PRJEB28245) | human gut metagenome | biome: gut microbiome; material: fecal sample | place: Denmark | collected 2008 | reverse complement strand
ACGCAAAATCAATCATTTTTGAGCAAAAAACTGCATTTTTTGAATTTTTTTTGCAGATTACCTTCAGTAACCTTCACCGCATACAAAAACGGATGCCTCTCCCAATTCAGAGAAGCATCCGTTATAAATTACTATTTATATAGTTTTAAAAGTAATACATAAACGCATCAGGTTATTTTACCAATGCACGCATTTCATCCGCAGTCAGAGTAAAGTATTCCTTTACAGTGTAAAGCTCACGGCGACCGCGGCAATCAGCAAACAAAGCAACATCAACATCAGGAATATTTTCCATTGCTTCCTCTAAGCTCTTGCCGTTTTTGGCATAAGCCTCAAAGCGCAGGACAAATTTTTCGCCGGTACCTGCAGGAACCAGCATTGCTTCAAAATAATCATCCTCGCGCAAATAGCCCTCATGATTAACCTTGCCACGCAGCAGCACATCACTATACTGCTCCTGAGGCAGATAAATACGCATATAAGCATCCAGAATAGTACCTTCCTGCTTGCCTACGTTATCAAAAGGTACCTCTAAGGAAAAATCAATTCTGTCGGCATATACCTTGTCCAAAACAGCCTTGGTGCGCTGCTTTACCAGCAGACGCATTACAGCATCACCCTGCATGGAAATATATACACCTACAATTATAACGCCTAAAATAAACAGTCCAACAAGGACTCCCACAATCGTCATCAGCATCTTGCTTCCCCCTTACGCCTTATGATAATCCTTGATAATGCAGATTGGTGTTTTTTCACTGCCGTTGCCAAAAGGATTATCAATGAGGATTTCCGCAACCTTATCCGGATCAACGCCCTTAGACCAGCCAAGCACTGCAGAGCGCTTCAAATCGTTAACGTCGGCAATAGCAGCGCCATAGCAGCCGCAAGCCTTGGTAATAGCTTCGGCAACCTTTTCCGGTTCTGCCGGACCATAAACAATATGCTTGTCATACGGAGGCATTGTGCCGGTAACATCGTCAATCAGGCGAGCCTGTTTGCCTGCCATACGGTAGAAGGTACCGCTTACGCCTACGCATTTAGCCGCAAAGCCGCAGATTACTGCCCACAGAACACGCGCACCGCCTTCTGCGTCAATCAGGGATTGCATGCTGTACCAGCTGCTGATACTGCCCTTGGCCGGGAACAGATGCGACAGCACCTTAGCCAGCGGTCCCGGATGAAACTCCTCACAGCGCATTGCTCTGCCTTGGGTAATAGCAACTACGCTTTCGGCAGTGCAGACAACATCATTGGGGCCGATTTTATCCTTGGCATATTCCAGAATAGCATCACAGATATCATCGTGATGAGTCAAAATTCTTGTCGGCACAGGAACAATCTTATATTTTTCCATACTCTCACATCTCCTCCGCAGCCTTATCCGCTGCATATACCTTCTGAATTTTATCATACCATTCAGGCTTCAGACGAACAATGTGTCCTTCATTATCGGTAAATACATTGCGCGTATGACCTTCTACCGCTACAGCGCCGTCGCGCAGGCGGATAACAGTATAATCAAATTCCATTTTTGCTTTATTAAAGGCACTCATTTTTACCTGTACTTCAAAATCATCATCAAAAGTACAGGAATTTTTATACTTGGCGCGTACCTCGGTAATCGGGAAAATAACGCCGTCAGCCATCAGCTCGCCCAGGGAAATACCGCAGGCACGCAGATATGCTACACGTCCCATTTCAAACCAGCGCAGATAATTGGCATGATGCACAACACCCATCATATCAGTTTCAACAAAACGCACCTTATCTCGTATTGTAATCATAAAATCTCCTTTTCATATTCAAGGCTTCCTGCAGATAACAGGCTTACAATCAATTTATTATTATAGCACTTTTAGCGCCAAGTGCCTAACAAATCTTATAAATTAGATAAATTTTTCTCTGCCAGCAGGCGCTTAACCTTTTCAGCCAGCAAAGCATAAAGTACGGAAAACAGCGGTACGCAGACAATCATACCGGCAACACCGCCAATGCTTGCTCCAATCGTCACCGCTGCCAACACCCACAGCTCCGAAAGACCTACAGCCTTACCCACAATCTTAGGATAAAGCAAATCAGCTTCGATGCGCTGCAGCACAATGTATAATATGATAAAATACCAGATTTTTTCCGGCGCGGCCACCAGTATTAAAAAGCAACCGATAAGAGCACTGATTAAGGTACCGAGAATCGGTATCAGGCTCAGCACAGCCACCAGCAGCGAAATGACCGTCGCATAGGGGAAGCCGCAAAGCGTCATGCCGACGAAATACATCACGCCCAAAAGCAGCGCCACTACCAGCTGTCCGCCCACAAAACCGCGGAAAATCTGCTCTGATGTCTGCAATACATGCAGAATATAAGCAGCGCGCTCCTTCGAGCAAAAGGCAAAAATTACGCATTTAAAGTTGCGCGCAAGACGATGCTTTTCCAGCAGACAATAGATTGCTACGACAAAACCGATAACACAGCTTGCAAGCACCTCCAGAACGGAGGCCGTTGCCAAAAACGTCTGCTCCAGCAAAAGACGCTTATTGTTCTGCAGATAATTGAGCATCGTCTGATAAACCTCTTTAGCCTGCGCCTGTACTACAGCCAGCTCATCTGCCGAGAAGGAAAGCTCCTGCGCCTTCTGCTGCAGATAAATATTCAGCTTAGCCAACGCCGGCGGCAGCATCTTGACGAGCATTTTCATGCTGGCATGCAGCTCGGGCACAATCGTCAGCACAAAGAAGGCCAAAAAGCCGATGATAATTGCAAGGCTCAAAAGCAGGCACACAGGACGCTCGAAGCGTGATACCACGCTCTGCTTAAAAATTATGCGCCAATATTGCTCCAGCTTCTTCATCAGCACGTTGACGATAAAAGCCATACAACCGCCAATGACAAACGGCAGCAAAACATCATATATACCAGCCAGCAGTTTTAGGCTAACATTGTAATTCCACAGCGCCCAGATAAGCACAATTGCAAAGGCCAGCAGACAATACGGATTTCTTTCTTTCATAAGCAACCTCTATTCAAAGCGCATGTCCAAGGTAATACATGCTCATTAAATTAATAATATTATTGTAACATATAAGCGCGCACAAGACAAAAAAGAAGGCTTTTCTTTGCATAAGTTTCACATCTGTGGTATAATTCCATTGTAGTTTTTGCGCCTGTAGCTCAGTGGATAGAGCAATGGTCTCCGGAACCGTGTGCGGAGGTTCGATTCCTCTCAGGCGCACCAAAAAGAAAAGTACCCTTTCCATTTGTTTGGGAAGGGATTTTTTTATGCACTAATATTATCGACCGGTTTTATATTCCTCTATATTCACTTTTCTGCAAACGTATGTTAAAATTAATTAGTGCTACCACAGCGGTAGGCGGTTGCTCTCCTCGGAGAGCTTTGCGGCTCTCCTATTGCAAGAATCCATATCCTTATGGAAATCTACAAGAAAGAGGGTGGCGCCGATGAATATTCTTGAAGTCCTCGCATTATTAGGCTTCGGTTTGGCTTGTGTCAAATTCGGCTATGAACTCGGTAAAAACGCAAAAAAATAACCGCCCAGTCTGCAAACTTGCGGTTATTTTTTAACTACATGATTTAAAAGGCAACCGTCTATCGGTAGCACTTTTTCTATGTCCATTATACTATATCCAACAACTAAAGACAAGTAGTTTATAACTTTGAATATCGTTACAATGCAAGCATGCTATTTCTCCGGAACCGTGTGCGGAGGTTTGATTCTTCTCGGACGCTCCAAAAAGAAAAGTACCGCTAATGCTTTTTGAATGCTTTAGCTGTTTTTTGATGCTCACTTTCAGTTTAGCTTGCTCAAATAATTTTTCAGACCACGCGCACGGTTAGCAATAGCTTCGCTGATACGTGTAACGCGCTCTTTATCCAAATACGGACTTGTCGACAAGGTATTCCGTACTATCTCAGCGCAAGCATCAATTCCATTGATATCAATAAGGCACTCTTTAACTAAGGCAAGCTGCTTTTTCTGCGTATCTTTAAATGGCATAGCAGGTAATTCTGTTCCTATTTCGCTATTTAATGATTCGCACCAAAGGCTTGTACCATTATCAAACAACGGGGCAGGACCTAGGAACTTCAAAGAATCAACATCACGGATAAAACCGAAATTACCATAATGCCTGTCACTGTTCTCAATCAGGTAATCCAGGCACAGCATCTGCTGCAAATAGCCTGCAACATCAGGTATTTGCAAATAGTCGCAGCATTTTAAGAAATGTCCATAAACAGAATCATTATTAGACCTCGGAAGAATATCCTTTACAAAATAAGCAGGCACAAATTCTGTTTCCGTAGTAATAAAATTAGGACACAGACACAGCGGACGATTATCCTCTATAATCAGCTCATAGGGAACATGCTTAATCGTCAGAGCCTCCGCTACATTGGCGGCAGCAATTTCATTATACGGCTGCTGCAACAGCGGTACCGAGCCTGCTTTAGCAAGATACGTAACGCCGTTGATTTTCACCCACTTTTTCTTTAACCAGCCATTGCTTGAAGCATCCGGCGTGAACAGATTTATTGCAGGCCTGGAGGACTCCTTTTGGAAAAATGCTTCACCTAACTCCTTGGAAAAATCGTTGGTGAAAAAGTTAATATTCTGCCATGTAAGCTCACTGCCGACAGGCTTCAGCCAATATTGATCAGACAGGCTCAACCCCAAGCTGCGCTTGCTCAAAACCGCTGGAGATTCGACATCATACAAATGCAGGATATAGCGCAATCCGTCGCGACTTGCAGGAATAATACGGCTACGCCACCACTGATTTAATCTGTCTGCAAGCTTATTAAAATCATCAGTAAAAATACCTACCGGAAAGGCTTCTGGATTGTATATCTGCAGGACTTCAGTTATATAGCCTGCCGCGGACATCGTTATCTTAACCAAAGGAATATTTTTATTCATAATTATATACTTATCCATGCTTTTCCCTCCTTCAGTATTTTTTATATTATACCGCAAGCAACATTTTTTTGAAAGAAAATTATAACCGCCCACATCTCCATTTCACCTGAGATACGGGCGGTCAGTTTTATTTTTGAAGATTAATTTGTTTTAATTAGAAGCTCCAGTTCAGGTTAGCCATCCAGCGGTTAGCCTTTACGCTGTCACCCTTTTGATACTCATAGCCTAAGCCATAAGTTACATTAGCTTTTTCAGCTTCAACCATGAAGCGGCCAATGTAGCTTCCGCTATCAGTTACATCATAGCCAAAGCCATCGCTTGCACCGTTCAGGCTTACAGTTTGGTCTGCATCACGGTCGCCCATGTTCCATACATAGCCAACTTCCGCAATAGGACGAATTGTCCAGCCGCCAGCTTTTACATCAGCGCTGTATTTTACGCCTACAGGCAGCAGCCACAGGTTCATATCATCGCCATCATAAGCCATGCCAATGCTATTGGTGTAGTTACCGGCGCCAAGGTGCATGTAACGGATACCAGCATACGGAACGAACTTGCCTACGCCAGCTTTTACGCTCTTTTCAGCACGTACACCAATGCTGAAGGCATCAGATTTTGCATCAGCAGTTAAGGTTGCACCGCTGTTGTATTGGGTAATATCGTTCTTGCCATGCAGATAGCTGATATCGCCAACTACTGCGCTATCCTCGTTTTGAATGCCGCCATAAATGCTTGCGCCATAGTAGGTTGCATCATTTTTAGTTCTAGCTGCCAGCGTGTTGCCATTGATGTTGCCATCTACGTAGGTCAATGCTGCGCCAACGGTTGCCTTGCCGTTCTTGTAGATGTCTGCACCAACTACAATGCCGTTATATTGAGCATCATAATCAGCACCAAAGTTAGCAACGGACAAGCCATCAATATCTTCTTTAGTATGGATGTATTTTGCCCAGATATCGCTGTCATGGTCTTTATCATTTGCCAAGGACATATGGTCAGTTACAGCATCAGTCAACAGGTTGCTTGCTGCATAAGTGCCATGCTCAACGCCTGCCAGCTCACCCATAGCAGCTGCGCTGTTCAGTGCGCTTACCTGTGCAGCTTTTGTTGCGTTAACTTTGCTATCTGCAGCATTCATGATGAAGGCACTAGCAGCGTTGGCATCAGCTGCCTTCAAAGCCGCGTCATAAGCCTTCGGAGCGATAACTTCACCGCCAAAAGCTTTTTCTACAGATTGCACAGAAGCGGTTACATCGTATTTAGTAGCATCTGTAGCCTTGGTGAATTGCAGCAAGGAGTTAGAAGAAATGATTTTAGCTTCATCCCAGCCACCAGCAATACCAGCACCAGCTAAAACTTTATAGGTTTCGCCTTTCTTAGCATTGTCGATGTAAAGTTTAGAAGAAGCATCTACAGTTGCTCTAGTTACGTCAGTAATAGCTGCGGTAGAAGTAATTTCTGCACCATTAACCATGAGCAAGGAGTTTTCTGCAAAAGTAACAGATCCTGCTGTCGGAGTATAAGAACCAATATTCGCAGTAGTCAAATCACCCTTTACAGTAAGAGAACCATTTGCAGTAGCAGGAGCAAGAGATACGCTCTTAGCAATATATGCAGCAGCAGTTACGCCGGTTTTGCCCCAGGTTTCACCAGTTTTAGCAAAGACTGCATCAGCAGCTGCCAAATCAGCGCCGAAGGAAAGCTTGGAGTTTTGACCTGCAACATACGCACCATCAAGATTAGAGATAGTAGTTACAGCTACGCCACTTGCATCACCAATCGTAGCACCATTTTTGAACGCAGGGTCAAGGAAGAGCATGCCGCCATTTAAAGCAGCTTCTTTTACAGTAAGTTTGCCAGCATTATCTTTATCGCCAATTGCTAAAGTTTTGCTGTCAGTACCAGTTAATTTACCAGCATTAACCTCACCAGTCAGTTTGGTATCAGCCTTAGCTTCTAACTCGGCAGTCTTTAAAGCACCATTATCAACCTTAACTTCGCCGCCATTTAAGGTTACACCATTCGTAATTGTAGTCTGACCATTAACATTCAGCTTACTGTTTTCGTTAACGACAACTTCACCATTAAGTGTATATTTTGTGTCAGCAGTTGCTAAAGCATTACCAATAGTTAAAGAACCGGCTTTGGAGTTCGTACCATCTACAAAATCAGTCGTGCCAACAACAACTTTTACTTTTTTATTTGACTCGCCAGCGACAGAAATTACGTCACCACCAGCACTGCCACCTAAGGTTACATTTTCAGCATTGGTAATTACAACACCAGTAGAACCAGCTGCCAATTCAAGAGAACCAACGCTGAAGCCATTTTGAACTTTTTCTTTCACTTCAATGCCGTCTACATTAGTAGCCCTACCGGAAGTACTACCTACCAGCAAGTTTTTCTCCGTGGTTGTTGCAGTTACTTGGTCCAATGCAACATTATCACCAACCTTGCTTGCCGCACCAACAGATACCTTGCCATCAACGGAACCTGCTAATTTACCAGTCATAACAACATTCGTAGGACCAACTTTACTTCCGGCATCATTTGCATAAGCCAAAGTATACTCTGCATCGTTCAGGCTTAAAATACCACCTTGGAAGTCAATGCCTTTATTAGTAATTTCGCCAGCATCATTTTGGTCAGCTTTTGCAGGATTTTTAAAAATTTGATTTGCCATGGTGGAGATAACGCCGTTTGCTGCGAGGACGATGCCGTTGTCATCGGTATTAATTGTTCCATCCTCAGTCTCAATACCGAACATCTTGCTCTTCAAATTATCATCCTTCAGCGTACCGCCGTTGATATAAATTTTGCCGCCATTGTAAGCAACGATGGATTCGCCAACAGTATAAACATTAGCAGCTGTGCCATCTAAAACAATTGCTGAACCTTTGCCAACTTTCTCTTCGTTCCAAGCCCAAATGCCTTCAACGGTATTAATGCTGGAGTTTTTGATAGTTACCGTTGCACCATCTTTTGCAAGCGTTGCAGATTTTATATCTACTCCCTCTGCTTCAATGATGGAATTTTCACCAATTGCGCCAAACTCAGTATATCCATCCTTTTTGCCATTTTCATAGTAATCACTTGCAGTTACACTGCCACCTTTAAGGACAATCTTAGAGCCGCCTTCTGCTTTAAAATCACCCGTGAAATCAACGTTAATTGCTTTCAGAGTAGATTTGCCTGTTACTGTTGCAGCTACTTTAGTTCCACTCGGCAGTTCAGCACCTGTAATCTTGCCGCCACCATTTAATACTACACTAGTTCCATTGTTTGCATATACGGCAGAAGCATTTACTGTACCCTCAGCATTAATGCTACCAGCGTTAACAAGAACATTTTTAGCTGTTAAAGTAGAGCCTTTGGCGGTGGTGATGGAGCCAACATTATCAGTTAAAGTGTATTTTTTAGTTTGGTTGACATCGTATCCTGTTTTAGCAACCAAACTAAAGGTACCATTATCGTTAACTGTGGCATCTTTGATTGTACCAGACAATTTATTAAGCGTTACATTGCCTAAATTTAAAGTACCGCCAGTAAGGTTATAGTTATTTCTTAAGTTTAAATCTCTAGTCAGATTTACCGTACCAGCTGCAATTTCCAGAGTACCATAATATTTATCCAAAGAACTATTAATGGTTAAGGTACCATCACCATCTTTCTTAATGTAAGCAGTTTTAATATTAGGAGAATGAATCAAGGAGCTTGCAATTGTATCTGCATTAACATCTGCAGCACCAGCCTCACCAATAGTTAAAGTGCTGCCATTAGTAACGTTAAAAGTTACATCTGTACTGCGGTCAATAAACAGAAAACCACCACCAGAAGTAGTCAAGCCACCATAGGTATCATACCAAGTGTTATAACCATCTTTACTTTTTACAGTATTACCTACATATTTTAAATCTTTAGTGTTATTGAAAGTTAAATGGCTTTGTTCATTTACTCCCTTATTAATCTTAGCATCAGCAGTAATAGCTCCACCAACAGCTAATTGTTCATCCTGCACTTCTGCAATATTATTGCTAATGGAAACATCGTTAAAAATAACCTTTGATCCTTTTACCGCAATTGCACCACCAAATACTTCACTATTTGCACCACCGCCAGTACTGAGCAATTTATTGCCACTAATCATGGAATTATTAAAAGTAACATTTGTAACTTTATTACCATAAGATATATACATACCACCACCTGCTAAACCATCTTTTTGGTTTCCAGCAGTTGCAGTATTGTTCATTACATTTTCAAACGTAGAGTCACTGTAAATAAATTCACCATATTCTCGGTTAAAATTATTATCCTTCACATCTACCGCCAACGCACTTCCCATCACACAAGTGCTCATCACGCCTGCTGCCACAACGGAAAGCAGGACTTTTTTTGCCAAAGATTTGTCCTTATGATTTGACTTCATAATCACTCAACCTTTCTTTTTTACACAGCATCAGCATATTAGCTTATCCTAAAATATGCGTGCTAAATGACTATGCTCGAAGATATTAGCATATACTATTCAGAGTAATTACCACTTTATTCGCGCACGTCTATATGCTTAAATTATAGCACAGTGTTCCCCCCCCGACAAGATTTGAGTTGTTAAAATCTTATACTTTTCAGACTTGTCGGTGCCAAAAAAAGAAAAGGCTTTTTACAAAAAAACGCCCGCATCTCCACTTCACCTGAGATACGGGCGGTCAGTTTTATTTTTGAAGATTAATTAAAGCAGCTCTGCTTTTTTATCCAAAATTGCTTTGCAGGCAGCGCAGGCCGGGCAATCGCAATACTCCACACCGGCAGCCTTGATTTCCTTAGCATGTGCCAGAATATTTTTTGCCAGCTCAGCACCGAAAACGCCAACACCTGCTTCGGAACCGGCAAAAGCAATCAGCCCGTCTATCGGCATGATGTCTGCTTCCAGCTCTGCAATATAAGCCTTGGTTACTTCTGCTTCTTCCGCAGTACCAACAGCAGCCAGCCATTTTTCCGCAGCAGCCTTTGCTTCAGCGCTGCAGCTATGAGCAGCAATCAGAGCTTCAGTTTGTTCTTTTACAAAATTCAAAGTTTCTTGTGTCATAATCTGTTAACCTCCTCGTGATGCGTTGCGCATCATCTGTACATATCATAGTACCAAATTGCAGTCCTGTAAAGTACGCACTTTCACGTGCGCTAGTTACCGCAAGGTTACTATTGTAGTATCATGCGTATGCCCATTCTTGAAAACACAGCTTGATCATAATTACGTACTTCCCACAGTAGAGAATATCATATTAATACACAAAAACTTACCAGGCAGCCACGGTTCCGTCAGCACGCGGCTCCGTTGCTCCCGCCAGTACACCGTCAGGGCAGCGCCAAATAATTTCGCCCCTGCCAAAGCTGGTGTAATCGCTCATAACGCGCACATCATGCCCCTGCTTGCGCAGCTGTTCCACTACCTCCGGCGCAAAGCGATCCTCCAGCCACACCTCACGTCCGGCAATCCATTGCCAGCGCGGTGTATCAAGCGCAGCCTGCGGATTCAGCAGGAAATCAATCGTGTTCATCAGCACCTGAACATGACCTTGCGGCTGCATATAGGCACCCATAACACCAAACGGACCAACAGCTTCGCCGTCCTTAGTTAAAAAGCCGGGGATAATTGTATGATAAGGCTTCTTACGCGGCAGCAGAAAATCGTCCGAAGATTCGTCCAAGCTAAAGCCTGCGCCTCTGTCATTAAAGTTGATGCCATAACCCGGCAGCACAACGCCACTGCCAAAGTCCTTGTAGTTGCTTTGAATAAAGGAAACCATATTACCATCATCATCGGCAGTACACAGATAAACAGTACCGCCGCAGAACGGTTTGCCTGCTTCCGGCAGCAAGGCCTGCTCGCCAATCAGCGCACGGCGTTTGGCTGCATATTCCTCGCTCAGCATCGCTTCCACCTTAGTGCGCATATAGCGCGGGTCGGCAATATACTGCATGCCATCGGCAAAAGCCAGCTTCATAGCTTCTATCTGCTTATGCAGTGTTGCTACGCTGTCACGTCCGTCGAATTCAAAGCCCTTAAGAATATTCAAGGCCATCAGCGCCGTAATTCCATGACCGTTTGGCGGCATCTCCCACACATCATAGCCACGGTAATTAATATGCACAGGTTCAACAAATTCCGCATGATAATCAGTCAAATCCGCCAACGTCAGATAACCGCCGGTCTTTTCGCTGAAGTCGACAATTTTTTCGGCAAGCTCACCGCGATAATAGCTTTCGCAATAGCTTTCCGCCAACAGGCGCAGTGTTTTGGCATGGTCCGGAAGACGTACCAGCTCGCCTGTGCGTGGTGCCACGCCTTGGGGAGCAAAGGTTGCAAACCAGGGCGCAACAGCAGGATTATCCTTATACGGCGCCAGCGCCTCAATGCCCTCCTGCCAAAAGCGTGCTACTATCGGGGAAACAGGATATCCGTTTTCCGCATAATCAATAGCAGGGGCAAATAATTGCGCAAAGGGCAGACGGCCGAAGCGCTTATGCAGCTCCGCCCAGGCTGAAGGCGCTCCCGGAACAGTCACAGCCTGCCAGCCTCTGAACGGCATTTTCTCTGTATAGCCTGCAGCGCGCACTGCCTCCGCCGTCAGGTTCTGCGGCGCATAACCGCTGCCGTTAATGCCATAAAGCTTATCCTTTACCCAGACAATCGCAAAGCAGTCACTGCCAAGACCGTTATTCGTAGGCTCAACTACGGTCTGACAAATTGCTGTCGCGATGGCTGCATCAATAGCGTTACCGCCCTGCTGCAAAATCTGCAGGCCAGCCTGCGATGCCAATGGCTGCGAGGTGCAAACCATACCGCGTCTGCCATAAACTACGCGACGGCGCGAAGCGTAAGGATATTGTTGTCCGTCGAATTGCATTTGCATAATTATCACTCCATAAATGATGATTAGTTGAAAAAAGCACACCTTTACAGATGTGCTTTTAATAAAAATCAAGTAATTATAAAATCTTGGACAGGAAGTTTTTGGTGCGTTCTTCTTTCGGATTGCCAAAAATCTCCTCAGGAGTTCCCTCTTCCAAAATCTTGCCACCGTCTACGAAGCATACACGGTCGCCAACCTCACGGGCAAAGCCCATTTCGTGAGTAACAACAGCCATGGTCATGCCTTCGTTAGCCAGCTGCTTCATGACATCCAGAACCTCGTTAACCATTTCCGGGTCAAGAGCACTGGTAGGCTCGTCAAACAGCAAAGCCTTCGGCTTCATGCACAGCGCACGCGCAATAGCAACACGCTGCTGT
>UMFI01013616.1_pt1 | contig 12329 bp, 8 predicted proteins | sample 1964951 | NCBI WGS metagenome assembly UMFI01 (sample SAMEA4836040, study PRJEB28245) | human gut metagenome | biome: gut microbiome; material: fecal sample | place: Denmark | collected 2008 | reverse complement strand
TTTAGGGTATACACAAGAGCAATTAGCCAAGTTTTTAAATCTTACTACGCCAGCAGTCAATAAATGGGAGCGGGGGATTAGTTATCCAGATATTACTATTTTACCAGCTCTAGCAAGAATCCTAAAAACAGACTTAAATACTCTATTGTCATTTAAAGATGATTTGTCAGATTATGAAGTTGTGTTGTTTTTAAACGATTTAGCTGCAATCAAAGATTTTCAGCAGGCATATAGAATTGCAATAGATAAAATAAATGAATATCCAACTTGTGATAATCTAATTGTTAATGTAGCAGTTGTTTTAGAAGGATTGCTTTCATTAAACGAGATGGATGAAGCTATAAAATATCAGCAAAAAATTGACAGTTTATTGGAACAGTGTTTAACTAGTGACAATCCAATGATTAAAAATCAAGCTCAAGCAGTTTTGATCAACAAGTATATTAATCAAGGGAAACTTGAACAGGCTGAGAAGCTAATTAATGAATTACCAGAACAACATTTAATAGATAAAAAACAAAAGTTAGTCAATCTCTACATAGCTCAAGCAAAATTAGAAGCAGCCGCTAAATTACAAGAAGAAAAACTTTTAGTGACAGTTAATGAGATTCCAACTATGCTTTTAACTTTAATGGAGATTGCAATTAAACAAGAGCGGTATGATGATGCTGAAATAATCGCCGATATATATAAAGAAATGCATGAAGTTTTTGGATTATGGAAATATTCTAGTTATACTGCACATTTTCAATTATGTATAAATCGTAAAAAACGGTTAGAGTGTTTAAAAATATTAAAAGAAATGTTCAATGCAATTAATAAAGGATGGAATATCAATACTTCTCCTTTATATCGCCATATTACAGCAAAAAAGATTGATCAGACCTTTGTTCAAGAAATGAAAAATATGCTTGTGACATCAATTAAAAGTGATCCTGATTGTAAATTTATTACCGATGATCTTGAAATGAATAAAATCTTAGAAAAATATAAATGATGGTTAAATATCATCATTTTTTATAATATTTAAGAATATGCACAAGTAATTCACAATTTGTGAATTACTCTGTGATTGCAAGGTAGTCGCGTATCATTTAGTATTAAACATAATGTATAAGAAAAGGTGAATAACGCGTTTCTTTATAAGCTTAGATATGTTACAATAATATCCTTGAAAATCAATTTGAAAGTCGGTGAGTATATGACTATAGAAACTAATGATAATTTAAACCAGCTAATAAAAGCATACAATCATGATATTGAACTCAATCGTTTAAAAGATATTCTTGATTATTTAAAATCAAAACCAATTTATATGCCTTCGACAATTAAGATTTCAAAACAAAAATTACTAAAGATCCCCAATGATGATCTAATAATGATTTTAGATAATTTATCTGGAGAAACTACTCAAAATTATTTACCTGTATATTCTAGTCCTGTTTTATTCAATTCAAAATATCGCTATTTTGTTACTTTGAGTATTTATGATTGTTTTATGTTAATGAAAAGATTTAAAGAGAAAAATGCAATAATTATTAATCCTAATAGGGGTAATTCATTAGTTATTGATAACATATTAATTAAGTATTTAAAAAATGGCGGATAAAAACTAAATTTATGTTTATTGATCCATATCGCAGCTTGTAAATAGAAATGATATGGATCATTTAATTGTTGCCTTTTAAATTGTATGATAAGATAATTTTAATGATAAATAGGTATTTATATTACATGGAATAAAGAAATAGAAAGGTTAAATGGAAACGTAAATCAAACTATTGAAAAGAAAGGGGATAGAATCTATCGTAACAGCTATTGGAAACCTTATATCCATGATTTTTCACAATATTTAGAATTTAAAAAGTGTAATAGAGTTCCAAGATTTTTAGGCGATGATGAAAATAATCGTGAGATATTATCTTTTTTGCATGAATATGTATCTGGTAACAACTTTCTTAATTGTCATGGAATTGTTTGGACAGATTATATTGTCACAATGATGCTAGTTATCAGACTAATTCGGATGGAACAATAAGAGATTATAAGACAAATGATACTTTGTTTAGAAAAGAAAGAATAAAAATATTTTTTAAAGCTTACGGAATGATTATACCAGATAATCTCTTTATTTGGGGGATATGTTGAATCGAAGAACTTTGTAATTTGACTAATCATGAGGTATTGGCTGGAAATAAAGCTTTTCAAAAAATAATGAGATTAATTATTATCAAAATGAAATTACTTTTATAAAAAACAATAGTAAAGCCTGGTATTGAATTATGAATAGGAGAAATTGGATGAATTTGGTGACAACAATGTTAATAAATGTAATAAATAATTCTCACAATAGTGTAGTTGATTGTGATATTGCTAAATATTTAATAGCAAATCACGAAAATATTAATAGTCTATCAATTAGTGAGTTAGCGAAAAATACAAATGTTTCAATATCGCAAGTAAGCCGATTTGTACGATCGTTAGGGATTGAATCTTTTTCTGATTTTAAAGAAGCCTTGGTATATCACGGGGAGCAAAAGCGACATACAGGTTTACAAAGAGAAATAATTGATTATAGAGTATATCAGAAAATGGTTACTGAGGAGATTACATATTTTTATCAGAATTTTGATGAAAGTCGAGTGGATAAACTTGTCTATGATTTTTACAAATATCCAAAAATAGCAATTTTTGGAATTTTAAATAGTGATAATGGAGCAAAAGAATTACAGTATAATTTAATTGGCTGGGGAAAAATTTGCATTTCTTACACTAACTTTCAAGACCAACTAGATTTTATTAAAAGTGCAGATAGTAATACTTTAATTGTAATTTTTAGCTTTTCTGGTAACTATGTCATGAAAAATGGATATTCACGTTTTTATCATACTTATGATTATTTAAAAAGTAGTAAAGCAAAGGTTTACGTAATTACTAAAAATAATTTAGTGCAGGAGCTCGAATATGTCAATGAAGTTATTTTGGTTCCAATAAAACATGATTTATATAACTATACTTTGCAATGTCTTGTTGATTTGATTTTTATGAAATATCAAAAAAATTTGATAAAATAGAATTTCCATTTTTTGGAAATAATATTTATTTAAATATAAGAATGCTATGCTAAAGGAGGGTGAGTCGAATGAAAATAAATGAAAATTGTTTACCATGCTTGATCGGTCAAGTTATTAAAGTGGCCAATATTACAAATATAAAAAATCGTGATATGTTTTATCGAGGAGTATTTCAGTATTTGGGAAAACTAAATTTTACTAAAACTAATCCAGAGATAATTGGTGCTACATTTGAAATGATCAAGCAGCAAGTTAATGATGAGGATCCATATTTTGAACTTCGGAAATATTATAACGAACTTTTCTTATCACGTAGTACTGAATTTGAAAATAAGATCAACTCTTTTGAAACGGCTGTTAAATATGCAATTATTGGAAATATTATTGATTTTAGTCCTATCTATAATACCCAAATTAAAGACATTGATAAGTGGTTTGAAAATATTGATCAATTAAAATTAGCAATTAATCAGCTTGAAGAAATGATAACTGATATAAAAAGTGCAAAGGTACTTTTATATTTAGGTGATAATTGTGGTGAAATTTGTTTTGATAAATTATTAATTAGAAGAATTAAAAAACTCAATCCGGAGATTGATATATATTTTGGTGTAAGAGGAAAACCAGTAGTAAATGATTCAATTGAAGCTGATGCATATTTTGTTGGAATGGATGAATACGCTACAATTATCAGTAATGGTGATAATTCTTTGGGTACGGTATTAGAACGTACGAGTAATGAATTTAAAAGGATATATCGAAGTGCCGATATAGTTATTGCTAAAGGGCAGGCAAACTTTGAAAGTTTGAGTGAACAAGAGAAAAATATTTATTTTTTATTGATGGTTAAATGTGAAGTTATTGCTAATTATATTGGGGTCGCACAAAAATCATTAATTTGTTTAAACTATTATAAAAGCATGAGTCATTGATTCATGCTTTTACAACAATTCAAAATAATTTGAGTTGAATTAAGCATATTTTTAAGCTGAATTAGATAAATTGGTAATATCAATTGTAATTATAGCAATATTCTTTATAATTATATTATTAGAAAATAAGTAGGATGATATAAATGAAAAAGATAGTATTAGGAATTCTTGCACATGTTGATGCAGGAAAAACAACATTAACTGAGAGTATATTATATTTAACAGGAACAACACGAAAATTAGGTCGAGTTGATCATCGGGATACTTTTTTAGATTATGATTTTCAAGAGAGAAATCGAGGGATTACAATTTTTTCTAAGCAGGCAATAATAAATTGGCATGATAGCCAAATTACTTTAATTGATACGCCAGGTCACATTGATTTTTCGACAGAAATGGAACGTACGCTACAAGTGCTCGATTATGCTATTTTGGTAATCAGTGGGATAGACGGTGTCCAAGGTCATAGTGAAACTATTTGGAATTTATTGAGATACTATAAAATACCAACCTTTATTTTTATTAATAAAATGGATGTTAGTCGTTATGAGCAATCTGAATTAATGCAGAATTTAAAAGAACGACTAGATGAACATTGTTTTGATTTTAGTAATTTGAATGATGAATTTTATGAAAGTGTTGCTTTAAATAGCGAAGATTTATTGAATTATTATCTAGAATATAATACCTTAAACAAAGAGATGTTAATTAATGAAATTGCTAGATGCCAATTATTTCCGTGTTTTTTTGGCTCTGCGTTAAAAATGGAACGGATTGATAATTTTTTTAATGAATTTACTAATTATATAAAGAATAAGGATTATTCTGAATCTTTTGGAGCGCGAGTTTTTAAAATAAGTCATGACGAACAAGGAAACAAATTGACACATTTAAAAATTACTGGCGGTAGTTTAAAAGTGAAAACGCAACTTTTAAATGATGAAAAAGTTGATCAAATTCGTATTTATTCTGGGAATAAGTATCATTTAACTGATGAAGTGATGGCTGGGGATATTTGTGCGATTAAAGGGCTTAAAAGTATAGTTGCTGGTCAGGGATTAGGTATAGAAGATAATACGACTCAGCCATTGTTGTCACCATACATGGATTATCAAATTAAATTGCCTCCTGATTGTGATCAACATCAAGTGTTAAAAAAGTTAAATTTATTAGCACAAGAAGATCCTCAGCTACATATCAATTATAACGTTAGAACCAAAGAAATTCATGTTCAATTAATGGGTGAAATTCAAATTGAGGTGCTTAAAAATATAATCCAAGAGCGGTTTAAAGTTGAAGTTGATTTTGATTATGGAAGAATTATTTATAAAGAGACGATTGAAGAAACTGTTGAAGGGGTAGGACATTTTGAACCATTACGTCATTATGCTGAAGTACATTTACTTTTAGAACCCGGGGAACCAGGGTCGGGATTAAAATTCGATACAAATTGTCAAGAATATCTTCTAGCGAATAACTATCAACGATTAATTTTGTCGCATTTACAAGAAAAAGAGCATTTGGGAGTACTTACGGGCTCGCCAATCACAGATATGAAAATAACTTTAGTGGCTGGAAAAGCACATTTAAAGCATACTGAAGGCGGTGATTTTAGAGAGGCAACATATCGGGCGATACGTCAAGGCTTGAAAACAGCAAAATCGGTTTTACTAGAGCCGTATTTTGATTTTTCACTTGAATTACCGATTGAATATCTGAGTCGAGCGATTTATGATATTGAGGCAATGGCAGGGAACTTTAAATTACCGGAAAATCAAACTGACATTGCTGTTATTACCGGAAGTGCACCAGTCAGTAAAATGCAAAATTATCAAAGTGAAGTTGTTAGATATACTAAAGGAAAAGGGCGCCTAATTTGTCAGTTAAGTGATTATCGCCCATGTCAAAATCAGGCTGAAGTAATTAAATCATTCAACTATGATAGTGAGGCAGATGTAGAAAATCCAACAGGATCAGTATTTTGCAGTCATGGTGCTGGTTATAATGTAAGGTGGGATCAAGTTGCCCAACATATGCACATACCATTTGTTTTTAAAAAAATAAAGAAGACCGCTAATAATATTCAGGATAAATCTAAATTTGATAATATTGATGACGAGTTAGAAAATATTTTCACACGCACTTATGGACCAGTTAAACAAAGATCTGGCGAACATCAAGTAACTAAAAAAATATTTAATGAGTCAAGTTATAAATACATTCCAGAATGTTTATTAGTTGATGGCTATAATGTTATTCATGCCTGGCCAGAATTGAAAGAGTTAGCAAAAGATAATTTAGACGCAGCTAGAATGCGATTAATTGATATTATGTGCAACTATCAAGGTTACAAAAAATGTATTTTGATTTTAGTATTTGATGCATATAAGGTTAAAGATAATATTGGTTCAACTACTAAATATCATAATATTTATATCGCATATACTAAAGAAGCACAAACTGCTGATATGTATATTGAGCGGGCAACTCATGAGTTGGCAAGTAAATACAATATTACAGTGGCCACATCTGATGCGTTAGAACAATTAATCGTATTAGGGCAAGGTGGGAAAAGAATATCTTCTCGCGAACTTCGATTAGAAGTAGCACAACTTGATCAAGAAAAATTAGAAGAATTCCGACGTAAACAACCTAAGAGTCATAATTATTTATTAGAAGGACTTAAGAATTTTAATCAGGATTAGGAGTTTGAAAATGAAAAAAACATTTAAATATAATCTTAATTATATTGGTGGTATTGCTGAATATCAAAAGCGTGCTATTTATACCTTAAATCTTAAAGAAAATAGCTTTTCAGTTGATGGTATCTTCAAAAGTAGAAAGTTTTCTTATAACGATATTATTGAAGTGAAATATGGTGAAATCGAGGAATTAAAAAAACAGCTGGATCCTGTAAATGTTTTATTATTTGGACGAATGGCGTTATTAGATAGACGATTGAATCGTAAATTAAAATATTGTTTAGCTATTATTTTAAAAGAGGAAATGACTATTGTTTTTGCTGAGGAATACGATGGTACGATTAAAACAGCATATAATACACTAAGTAAAATATATAAAATGACCGGCTCTAAATAGAAGCCGGTTTTTAATTTTAGTAAATACCTTGACAGACTTTATTAATAAGATTAGTATACTAATAGTTAGGATGCTAATAATAGGAGGAAAGATGGCTAATTCATTATATTATTTATTATTTAAAACAGCGCATACACAAAGGAAAAAGAATATTCCTTTTTTAAAAGAACTGAATTTAGCACCAGGACAGCCAAAGGTTTTACGATATTTGTATGAACAGAAAAGAGAATGTTTACAAAAAGATATTACTAAAGGTTGTGATATTGAGCCTGCTACAGTTTCAATTATGCTAAACAAATTAGAAAGTAATGGTTTTATTAAACGGAATTATAGTGAGGAAAATAAGAGAAATGTATATATTCAACTTACCGAATTAGGAAAAATCACTTTTCTTAAATGGCAAGCATATCTAGATGAGCGTGAAGATATTACCTTGAGAGATTTTAGCAAGGAAGAAAGAAAACAATTTATTAATTACTTAGAGCGCCTTTATGACGCCTTGTTAAAGGAGGAATAAGATGTTCAAACAATTTTTTGGCTATTTTAAAAACTATAAAAAATATCTTTATTTAAGTGCAGTGTTTGTTATTTTAGAAACTCTTTTTGAGTTGATTATTCCTTTGATAATGGCTGATATTATTGATATCGGTGTAGCAAATAAAGATAGAAATTATATTCTGATCAAAGGGGGATTAATGATTATATGTGCGCTTTTGTCGCTTGGTTTAGGCTTATTGTATGCAAAGACTGCTGCCAAAGCAGGACAGGGGTTTGGCTATGAATTGCGAAAAGCACAATATCAAAAGATTCAAGAATTTTCGTTTAAAAATACAGATCATTTTAGTACTTCATCGTTAGTTACTCGACTTACAAGTGATGTTACTATTTTACAAAACGCTATTTGTAATGGGATTCGTCCGTTAGTTAGAGCACCTTTTATGATGTTAACTGCACTAACTATGGCAATACTAATTAATGCTAAATTAGCTGTTGTTTTTTTAATAGCTATTCCTGTTCTAGCAACATGCTTAATTATAATTATGTCAAAAGTTCGTCCTTTATATGGGAAAATGCAAAGAGCTTTAGACTCTGTCAATTCGATAGTTCAGGAAAATCTAATTGCGATCAGAGTTGTAAAGTCATATGTTAGAAAAGATTACGAACAAGCTAAATTTAATGAAGTTAATTTGAATTATCAACAAGTTTCACGTAAATCATTCCATTATGCAGTTATGAATATGCCGTGTTTTCAATTTGTGATGTATTCGACGATTATTGCAATTCTATGGTTTGGGGGTGGGATGATTCAGGTTGGAAATATGCAAGTAGGTGAATTAACAGGATTTTTAAGCTATATTATGCAAATCTTAAATTCCTTAATGATGATTTCAAATGTTTTCTTGATGTTAACTCGTTCTCTAGCTTCGGCATATCGGATTCAAGAAGTTTTTGATGAAGAAATAGATATTAAAGATGAAAAAAGTGACATAAAGATTACGAGGGGAAAAAGCATATTTAAAAATGTTGCTTTTAAATATGACTTAAAAGCAAAAGAATATGTATTAAATAATATAAATTTGGAAATTGAGCCTGGTGAAACTGTTGGTATTATCGGGGGAACAGGTAGTGCCAAAACTTCATTAGTACAATTGATTCCTAGATTATATGATATTACAGCAGGGGATTTATTAATCGATGGTCATGATATAAAATCATATGGAATCGAACATCTTCGAGATGAAATTGCTATGGTATTACAAAAAAACACTCTATTTTCTGGAACGATTAAGGAAAATATTTTATGGGGTAAAGCAGATGCTAGTGATCACGAACTTAATGAAGTTTTAGACATTGCTTGTGCCAGTGAATTTATCGATGCATTGCCTAAGGGAATCAATACAGATTTAGGGCAAGGTGGAGTTAATGTTTCTGGTGGGCAAAAACAAAGGTTATGTATTGCACGTGCATTATTAAAGAAACCAAAAATTTTAATTCTTGACGATTCTACCAGTGCATTAGATACAGCAACTGAACGAAAACTAACAGATGGATTAGCATACTATTTGCCTAAGACAACTAAAATTATTATTTCACAGCGATTATCATCACTTGCCCATGCAGATAAAATTGTTATTTTAACTGATGGTAAAATTGATGATATAGGAACACCTGAAGAATTAGCAAATCGTAATCATATCTATCAAGATTTATGTAAAATTCAAGAAGGAGATAAATAATATGGCTAGAATAAACGGAACTCCACGCCCTAAAAATTTAAAGAAAACTTTAAAAGCAATGGCTAGTTATTTAACTCGACATATAGGAACACTCATAATCATTGCTATTTTAGTATTAATTAGTGCAGGTGCAAATATTTTAGGTACTTATTTATTAAAACCGGTTATTAACGATTACATTCTACCAGGTAATAATGCTGGACTATTACAAGCAATAATAACGATGGCAATTATGTATTTAACTGGTGTCGGGGCTTGTCATCTATATAATCAATTAATGGTAAAAACTGCTCAAGAAATCGTTAAAGAAATTCGTGAAGATTTATTTGATAAGATACAAAACTTACCGCTTAGTTTTTTTGATCAGCGTACTCATGGTGAGTTGATGAGTCGATTTACTAGTGATATTGATACAATTTTAGAAGCTTTAAATAATAGTTTTGCAATGTTGATTCAAAGTTTTATAATGATTGTAGGAACAATTACGATGATTATTATTTTAAATCCTTATCTATCAATCATTGTAATTGCTTCAATGGTAATGATGTTTATTTTTATTCGTTATAGTAGTAAAAAGAGTAAGCAGTATTTTAATCAACAACAAAAATATATGGGAAGTTTAAATGGTTTTATTGAAGAAATGGTCGAAGGAAGTAAAGTAGTTAAAGTTTTCAATCATGAACAGGTGAACTTTGCCGAGTTTGAAAAAAGAAATCAAGCTTTACGACAAGCAGCTACGAAAGCAGTTACTTATTCAGGAACTATGATACCAACAGTTGTCAGTATTTCATATTTGAATTATGCATTATCTGCTGTAATAGGCGGGTTTATGGCAATTTATGGGATTATGGATTTAGGAAGTTTATCATCATATTTGGTTTTTGTTCGACAAACTGCGATGCCAGTAAATCAATTTTCCCAACAAATGAATTTTATTTTGGCAGCAATGTCAGGTGCAGAACGTATTTTTGAAATTATGGATGAAAAGGTTGAAATAGATGAAGGAAATGTCACTTTAACAAATGTTCGCAATGAATATGGTAAGCTAGTTGAGTGTCATGAAAATACTGGACTTTGGGCTTGGCGTCATCCCCGTTCTAATGGTGATGTAGAACTGGTTTTGTTAAAAGGTGATGTTCGCTTCCATGATGTTTGTTTTAGTTATGTCTCCAACCATCCTATTTTAAAAAATTTAAACTTATATGCAAAACCAGGTCAAAAAATTGCATTTGTGGGCTCTACAGGAGCTGGGAAAACAACTATTACTAATTTGATTAATCGTTTTTATGAATTAGATTCTGGCAGTATAACATACGATGGAATTGATATTAAATTAATAAAAAAAGCAGCATTGCGACAATCGTTATCAATGGTTTTGCAAGACACTCATTTATTTACAGGAACGATTGAAGATAATATACGTTACGGTAAATTAGATGCTAGTGATGAAGAAGTGGTGGCAGCAGCTAAACTAGCAAATGCAGATTCATTTATTCGGCGACTTCCACAAGGCTATCAAACAATGTTAACTGGTGATGGTTCTAACTTATCACAAGGACAACGTCAGCTATTAGCTATCGCTCGTGCAGCAATTGCTAATCCCCCAGTTTTAATTTTGGATGAGGCTACAAGTTCTATTGATACTCATACTGAAAAATTGATTGAAAAAGGGATGGATAGTTTAATGAAAGATCGTACCGTTTTTGTAATTGCACATCGTCTTTCTACAGTTCGTAATTCAAAAGCAATCATGGTACTCGATCATGGGGAAATCATAGAACGTGGGAATCATGATGAATTAATTAATCAAAAAGGAAGATATTATCAATTGTATACTGGAAAAATGGAGTTGTCATAGAGGATATCAATAGGTATCCTTTTTGTATTGATAAAGTGTGAAGATTGTATAAATGACCAATTTGTGTTATCCTTTAGGGGATAAGGGAATGGAGATAAGCATATGAAAAAAGTAAGATTAGTTTTGATATCTTTATTAATGTTTTTTGCTGTAACTGGATGTAGTAATGAGGATAAAAACTTATTAGACAAGGATGATCCAACGACGATTCAAGTATGGCATTATTATAATGGTGCGCAACAAGAAGAATTTAATCGTCTAGTCGATGAATTTAACAAAACAGTCGGTAAAGAAAAAGGGATAATTGTTGAGGGCTCTGGTCAAGGAACAATTTCTGATTTAGAAAGAAATGTCTTAGATTCAATTAATGGAAAAGCTGGGGCTGCAGATATTCCGAATATTTTTGCAGCGTATGGTGACACAGCTTATCAAGTGGATAAGTTAGGTTATGCAGTAGATTTAAATAAATATTTTAGTAAAGACGAGCTATCTAAGTATGTCGATGGTTATCTTGAAGAAGGACACTTTTCAAGTAAAGATACATTAAAAATTTTTCCAGTGGCTAAATCAGTAGAGTTATTTATGTTGAATAAAACAGATTGGGAGAAGTTTGCAAATGCTACGGGTGCTTCAACAAATGATTTAAATACAATTGAGGGTGTTACTAAGGTTGCAGAGCAATATTATAACTGGACTGATAGTTTGACAGCTGCTCCAAATGATGGAAAAGCATTTTTTGGTCGTGATGCTTTTGCAAATTATATGCTCGTTGGCTATCGCCAGCTAGCAACAGATATTTTTAGTAAAAAGGATAATAAAATCGTATTAAATTTTGAAGCAGATATTGCTAAAAAATTATGGGATAATTATTATGTTCCTTACATAAGTGGTTATTTTAGTTCATCAGGTAAATTTAGAAGTGATGATATAAAAATCGGAAATATTCTTGCTTGTGTTTCTTCATCTTCGAGTGTCACATATTTTCCTAAAGAAGTTATTTTAAATGACGAAGAAAGCCATTCAATTGAATTGGAGACATTTGCTTGCCCTAAATTTAAAGATGGTAAAGATTATGTCGTTCAACAAGGAGCAGGAATGGTTGTTCTCAAAAGTGAAGAAAAAGAACAAC
>UMFI01002259.1_pt1 | contig 12433 bp, 12 predicted proteins | sample 1964951 | NCBI WGS metagenome assembly UMFI01 (sample SAMEA4836040, study PRJEB28245) | human gut metagenome | biome: gut microbiome; material: fecal sample | place: Denmark | collected 2008 | reverse complement strand
AAAGGTCAGTGACCTTTTGACACCCTAATCGTCATAGGAAATTGCGTCCTGTGACCTAAAAATGCTCCGCAGGGATCGCCATGCGGTGGCAGAGAATTTTGTCGCGGAAGCGACTGGCCGCAGGCGGAGAAGCTCGCTTGCGAGCTTCTTTCTTAGATCCTAGGATATTCCTGTGGCAGATTGGGGGCAGCTGCGGGAATAGGATTTCTTCTTTGTAACTTAATAACGGGGACGTGAAATGGAAAGGTGGAAGGATGAGACAGTATCAGATTTGCATTGACAGCGCAGGGGTATATCCGATGGGGCTTACACCAACGGAGAAAGGAATTCACGTATCGGTTGCAGCGGCTGCAAAGGAGTGCAGCCTGCTTTTGTTTTCGCCGGAAAAGGGCAGGGGCGAAAAACAGGAAGCGGCAAGAATCAGATTTCCGGAAGCAGGACGTCATGGTCAGGTATGGGAGATGACAGTAGAGGGAGAGGGATTACAGCAGTATGAGTATGCCTTTGAGGCGGACGGAAAACGGTTTTCGGATCCCTGCGGCAGAAGCTTTTTGGGCAATGAAGTATGGGGATGTCTGGAAAATGGAGAGAGACTTCTTACAACGCCGGTCAGTCAGCCGGAGTTTGACTGGGAGGGGGATGTTTCTCTGCGGATTCCTTATGAGGAGTGTATTGTATACAGGGCTCATGTGCGGGGGCTGACAAAGGACGGCTCCTCTGGTGTCCGGAATAAAGGAACTTTTGCAGGCGTTGTGGAAAAGATTCCCTATCTGAAGGAGCTGGGAATTACGACGCTGGAGCTTATGCCTGTCGCGGAGTTTCAGGAGATTGAGATGCCGGATGTAGCGGACGGCAATCCCTATGGAGACGGCCCGAAGCCTACGGGAAGATTAAATTACTGGGGTTGTGGAGCTTCTTTCTATTATGCGCCGAAGGCCTCCTATGCAGGTACGGGAAGAAATCCGGCGGTGGAGTTTAAGCAGATGGTAAAGGCTCTTCACCAGGCAGGCATTGAAGTGGTTATCGAACTGTTTTTCACAGGCAGGGAGACGCCGGCGGCAGTTCTGGATGTGGTGCGGTTCTGGGTTCGGGAATTCCATGTAGACGGAGTTCATCTGACGGGACAGGCACCTGCCTGGATTCTGGCAAAGGATCCCTATCTGACGGACACGAAGCTGTGGGCTACCTATTGGGATGACGGAGATAAGGAACCGGGATATCAGAAAAATCTTGGCGAATTCAATGATGGTTTTCTGGTGGATATGAGGCGGGCCTTAAAGGGAGATGAGGATCAGATGAAAAATCTGATTTTCCGCAGTCGCCGCAATCCGGCTGGTCACGGCGTGATCAATTATATGGCTACCAACAATGGGTTTACGCTGATGGATATGGTTTCCTATGACAGGAAGCATAATGAGGCCAATGGAGAAGAAAACCAGGATGGGACGGATTATAATTACACCTGGAACTGCGGGGAGGAAGGACCCAGCCGGAAGAAAAAGCTGGTTCAAATGCGCAGACAGCAGCTTCGCAATGCCCTTTTGATGGTATTTTTAAGCCAGGGTACGCCGCTGCTTCAGGCAGGAGATGAATTTGGCCACAGTCAGGGCGGCAATAATAACGCATACTGTCAGGATAATGAGATTTCCTGGCTGAACTGGAAGCTCCAGAAAACCAACCGGGAGCTGCTGGCCTTTGTAAAGCATCTGATTGCTTTCAGAAAAGCCCATCCTGTATTTCACATGAAGGAAGAGCCCAAGGTAATGGATTATCGGGCAGTAGGAAAGCCGGATATTTCCTACCACGGAGTCAATGCCTGGAAGCCGGAGTTTGAGAATTTCCGCCGGCAGATCGGCATTATGTATTGGGGACCTTATGGGAAAAAAGCAGACGGAACCGCGGATGAAACCTTTTTTGTCGCATATAATATGCATTGGGAGCCTCATGAATTTGCCCTTCCTCATCTGCCCAGATCCCAGCAGTGGAAGATTGCCTTTGATACCAGCGACAGCAGCGGAAGCGGGTATTATGAAGCGGGGCAGGAACGGGAACTGGAAAATCAGAAGCGGTATATGGTACCCTACCGTTCGATTATTGTATTTGTAGGAAAACCGGCGCCGGATCAGGGGAAAGAGGAGAGGCGCAGGAAGAACGCAAAGCCGGGAAAAACGGGAAAGCCCGCAAAAGCAGAAGAACCTGTGAATGAGGCGGAGCGGATGACACAGGAGGGAGAGGCAGATGCGCACATTTGAGGATTTGAAAGAGATTGTTGCGGTATTGCGTTCGGATCACGGATGTCCCTGGGACAGAAAGCAAACCCTGGAGAGCCTGAAGCCTTACCTGCTGGAGGAAAGCGGGGAGGTGCTTGCGGCCATTGATCATCACGATATGGAAAATCTCTGCGAGGAGCTGGGGGATGTGCTTTATCAGGTTATGATTCAGAGCCAGATTGCCAGCGAGCAGGGACTCTTTACTGTAGAGGATGTGATCGATGGCTTATGCGAGAAAATGATTCGCCGCCACCCCCATGTATTTGGAGATGCAGTAGCCGCGACACCGGAGGAAAGTCTGGATTTATGGAATGAGATTAAAAAGCAGGAAAAAGCCAAAAAAACTTGACAAAGAGCAGTAAACCATATATAAATGGAAGAGTACATTTTTTTATTTGATTAGTGTCCGGCAGGGCGCCGCAGGGCGTGTCGGACCATTGCAGGAGGAATTAATAATGAACAAGACAGAATTAGTTGCAGCAGTAGCTGAGCAGGCTGGTCTTTCTCGTAAGGATGCAGAGGCAGCAGTAAAGGCTTTCACAGATGTGGTTGCTGATGCTTTAAAGAATGGTGATAAGATTCAGCTGGTAGGCTTTGGTACGTTCGAGGTATCTGAGAGAGCAGCAAGAGAAGGAAGAAATCCGAAGACTGGTGAGAGCATGAAGATCGAAGCCTGCAAGACTCCGAAGTTCAAAGCAGGTAAGGCTCTGAAGGATCTGGTAAACGCATAATTTATGAGGCTGGACAAATATCTGAAGGTTTCCCGGCTGATTAAGCGCAGGACGGTGGCCAATGAAGCCTGCGATGCAGGACGGGTGCTGCTCAACGACCGGCCGGCCAGGGCATCGGCCAGTGTAAAAGCCGGGGATATTATTGAAATACAGTTTGGAACAAGCTCCGTAAAAGTGGAGGTTCTTGATGTGCAGGAAACCGTGCGCAAGGACGATGCCAAAGAACTGTACCGTTATCTTTAAAAGTCATTATCATAAATTTTTTCATCTCCCCATATACTGAACCAGAGGTTCGGATATGGGGAGGTTTTGATTTATATGGAAGAAAAAGAGGGAATCCGTCCTCACTCCTGTCAGGTACAGAACCGTTCGTCAGTCAGGCTGACCGGAATTCGTGAGGTGGTATCTTTTGACGAGCAGCAGGCTGTTATGGATACAGATATGGGGCTTCTGACGATAAAGGGAAAGGATCTCCATGTAAGCCGCCTGACGGTAGAACAGGGAGAGGTGGATCTGGAGGGAACTGTGGACAGTCTGGTTTACTCTTCTAATGAAGCATACCGAAAGGCCGGAGAGTCGCTGCTTTCTCGCCTGTTTAAATAAATTGTCAGGAGCGTGAAGCATGAGTCCCAGTATTCAGACGGAGGCAAGACTGATTTTAGTCAGCGCAGCAGCCGGAGCAGGGCTGATGGCAGTTTATGACTGTCTGAGGATTTTTCGTCTTCTGGTACGCCACAGCTGGCTGTGGGTAGGGCTGGAGGATTTTTTATACTGGATTTTTGCAGGCTTTGCCACCTTTTATCTTCTTTACAGGGAGAATGACGGAGGTTTGCGTTTTTGCGTAATTGGCGGAGTGTTGGCTGCAATGATTGCATATGACCGGGTTTTCAGCGCAAATTTTATGAAGCTATTGAAAAAGGCTGGGAGATGGATTAAAATAAAACGTAAGAGGTAACGGGGCAACGAGGATTTAAGGCTGGTGATTAGTATGAGAGGACGCGGAAACACCCGGAGAAAGAAACGGGATCGATGGGGCAACCGGATGGCCATTGTGGGAATCACCGTGGTGGTGGCCAGCCTGGCGGTTGTAGTGAATTTGAAAAGCACCTCTATGAGGAAGAAGGAGCTGGAGTATCAAATCCGCGAGGAGGCTCTGGAGAAGCAGAAGACCGAGGAGGAAAATCGGGCCAGAGAGCTGGAGGAGTACCGGGTGTATGTACAGACAAAGCAGTACATAGAGGAAATTGCCAAACAGAAGCTGGGACTGGTGAATCCTGATGAGATTCTGTTAAAGCCGGCGCCAAAAGAATAAGGACAGGCATAGAATCCCCTTCCGCCGCATATAATGTGGCTTAGGAGGGGATTTTTGTGTGGAAACGGACAAGACGCCGCGATATGGCGGATGTGAATGTATATACAGCAGGACGTCTCAGTGAGATGGCCCGTTCACTGGGGCTTTTAGCCAGATCCTGCACGGACAGTCTGGAAGAGGAAAACGGGCTTACCAGGGAGGATGCGCTGGCAGCCATGCAGATGGCGGGGGCTCTGGTGTGCGGGGGCTGCAGCCGGTGCAATCTGTACCGAGACAGTGAAAAAGAGGACAGCTATTATATCTATTATCTGCTTCGGGCTTTTGAACAGAAGGGGCGGGTTGAGGACGAGGACATGCCCAGGCTGTTTTTGGAAACCTGCCGTCAGAAGGATGATTATATGATGCATCTAAACAGAAATCTGGGCAGAGCGACTATGAATCTGGAATGGAAGAACCGATTTCTGGAAAGCCGTGATACAGTGATGGTACAGTTTCGGGAACTGGCTCTCATACTGGATGAGTTTGCTCATCAGATGGAGCAGGCCACAGATATTACTGAGAGAAGAGCTGCTGCGGTCACACGGACATTTCGGCTTCACCGGGCCGTGGTGGAAAATATGCTGGTGCTGGAATATGAAAACAGGCGCAGGGAGGCTTACCTTACGGTTCGGATGCTGGGCGGCAAATGTATGACTGCCAGAGATGCGGCGGAGCTGTTTGGACAGGCTATGGGAAGCGGAACCTGGTATGCGCCTGCGGATACGAGGAATCTGATTACCCGGCAGCTTGGAACGATTCGATTTGTTGAAACAGGACAGTATCGGATGGTCTGCGGAGCTGCCCGTCTGCCAAGAGAAGGAGAGCGCGTGTCTGGAGATAATTATACCTTTATAAATTTGCCAGGACAGGCAGTATTGAGCCTTTCAGATGGTCTGGGAAGCGGAGAAACGGCATGCCGGGAAAGCGGTCGTGTGGTGGAGCTGACCCAACAGCTTCTGGAAGCCGGCTTTTCTGCCAGATCAGCGCTGAAAATGGTGAATACCATTCTGCTTCTGACAGGAGCCCAGCAGCATCCGGCTACGATGGATCTGTGTTGTGTGGATCTGCATACAGGGGTTCTGGAAGCAATGAAAATGGGGGCTGTCGCAGCTTTTCTGCTTCATGAAGGGAGTGCGGACATTCTGGAGGCCGGTCAGGTGCCGGTTGGTGTGATTGGTCAGGCAGAGCCGCTGCTTTTGTCAAAAAAGCTGTGGGACGGGGATCGGATTGTTATGATGACAGATGGTGTGCTGGATTCCTGGCCTGGAGAAGACAAGGAAAAAGCGGTGAAGGAGTATCTGGAGGGGATGATACTGAAAGGCCCGCAGGAGATGGCAGAGGAAATGCTTCAGTTTGCCTGCCAGTGGGGAGATGGCCCAAAGGATGACATGACGATTCTGACAGCGGGAATCTGGAAGAGGTAAAAGGGTCTTTACTTTGCGGTCAGTGTGGGCTATAGTGGAAATAGAAAAGACAGAGGACAAGCGCCCGGCGCCTCTTGTCCGCTGTAAGCGGGCAGGAAGGTGCATGGCTGAACGGTTATGAATAATGGAGAGATACATGCAGAAATCAATGATAATGGAAATCAGGTCTTATATGGAGGCTTATAAAATGCTGAGGCCGGGAGACAGGGTAATTGCAGCAGTGTCAGGAGGGGCAGATTCAGTTTGCCTGCTGTGGGCACTGCAGAAAATTGCTTCGGAGTTCCCGGCATTTCTGCGTGTGGTTCACGTACACCATGGACTGCGGGGGGCAGAGGCTGACCGGGACGAACGGTTTGTGGAGGAATTGTGCCGGAAACTTGGAATTCCTTTTCAGACTGTGCGCTGCAATGCGGCAGAATATGCCAGAGACCATGGAATGTCTACAGAGGAGGCCGGGCGTGTGCTGCGTTATGAGGCGCTGGAGCAGGCTGCGGAATGTTGGGAGAAAGAGACTGGCGCTGTTTCTGACTGTCCGGTGAAAATCGCAGTGGCTCATCACAGGGAGGACAGTGCAGAGACGGTTCTTCATAATCTTCTGCGGGGCAGCGGATTGCGGGGGCTGTCGGGGATCCGCCCGGTACAGGGACGGTTGATTCGCCCCCTGCTTTCTGTGAGCAGGGAGGAGATCTGCGCATGGCTGGAAGCAGAGGGAGTTTCCTGGTGCGAGGATTCAACCAACCAGTCAGAGGAGTATACCCGCAATGTTATCCGGCGCAGGATTCTTCCGTTGATGAGAGAAACAGTGAATCAAAGGGCAGAGGAAAACATTCTTCGGGCGGCGGATATTATGGCTCAGGCGGATCGGTATCTGGAGCAGCAGGCAGAACGGGTCTGGGAAGAGGGCGGACGACAGGAGCCAGAAAACAGACATGCAGAGCTGGAAAACAGATGTGCAGATCCGGAGAGCAGGCAGAATCCGGAAGGCAGTTGTTCCCAGATTTTTGCGGAAATAGACGGCAAGCTGTTTCTTCAGCAGGAGGAGATTATCCAGACCTACCTTCTCAGAAGAATGCTGGATGTGACAGCGCCGGGCTGGAAGGATATTACCAGCCGCCATTTTGCAGCCCTGGCAGCTCTGGCCCGCAATCAGGCAGGAAGCAGGCTGGATCTGCCCTGTGGTCTGGCAGCAGAAAAAACTTATGAGACTCTTCGCATTTTCAGAAAGAATACGAATGAAAAAAACGCAGAGAAAGGGAAGCGGATTTCCTTAGAAAGAAGATATATCACAGCAGATGGGACGTTGTGCCTGGAACTGGAAATTCCTGAAGAACGTATTCAGATTTGTACGCTTTCCAGGGAAAAAGCAGGAGAAATTCCCAAAAACCAGTATACGAAATGGTTTGATTATGATAAGATTAAAAATATGCTTTCTTACAGGCACCGGCGTCCAGGGGATTTTCTTACCTTGGGAGGCGGCGGAAAAAAGACCGTGGCCCGCTGTATGATTGATGACAAGATTCCCCGCGGTGAGAGAGAGCAGATTCCTGTGCTGGCTGAAGGAAATCACGTACTTTGGGTGGTGGGAGGCCGTATCAGTGAATATTATAAAATAACAGACCAGACAAAAACCATTTTACAGGTCACATATAATGGAGGAGAAGAACATGGCAGATAAAATCAGAGTATTGTTGTCAGAAGATGAAGTAAACAAACGAATCAGCGAGGTTGCCGCACAGATCAGCCGGGATTATCAGGGAAAAGAGATTCACCTGATCTGTATTTTAAAGGGCGGTGTATTTTTCACCTGTGAATTGGCGAAAAGACTGGAGCTTCCGGTTACTCTGGACTTCATGTCTGTATCCAGCTATGGCAATGACACCAAATCCAGTGGAGTGGTTCGTATCGTAAAGGATCTGGATGAGCCGCTGGCAGGAAAGGACGTGCTGATTGTAGAGGATATTATTGACTCTGGACGGACCCTGTCCTATCTGATTGAGGTATTGAAGCAGAGAGGGCCTGAAAGCATTCGTCTGTGTACGCTTCTGGATAAGCCGGAGCGCCGCGTGAAAAAACAGGTGACTGTAGACTACACCTGCTTTACGATTCCGGATGAATTTGTAGTAGGATACGGCCTGGATTATGCCCAGAAATACCGCAACCTGCCGTATATTGGAGTTGTGGAGCAGTAAGGAGGAAAGTAAGTGAAACAGCAGACCTATTTTCGCAGCAGCTGGTTATTTATTCTGCTGCTGTTTGGAATGTTTGCCTGGATGCTTTATACATCCGGCGGAAGACAAAATGAGCTGAGCAGCCAGCAGTTCCAGGAGGTTCTGGAGCAGAACGAGATTATGGCGGCAGAGATTAAGCAGAATGAGCAAGCGCCTACCGGAGTGATTCGGATGATGTTAAATGACGGTAATTACTACGAAGTTAATGTGCCGGATGTAAGATCTGCCCAGGAGCTTTTGGATGAAAAGGGCGTTGATTATGTTACCAGAGATGTACCGCGGGTCAATTACTGGATCAGCCTGGCGCTGCCGGTGATTATGATGGTAGGAACCGTGCTGGTTCTGGTGTTTATGATGAATATGAGGGCGGCCGGAGGCGGCGGAGCCAATGCCAAGATGATGAATTTTGGAAAGAGCCGCGCCCGGATGACTCATACCAGCAATATCAATTTTAAGAATGTAGCTGGCCTGATGGAGGAGAAGGAGGATCTGGAGGAGATGGTAGATTTCCTGCGGAATCCTCAGAAATATACCAGCGTAGGCGCCCGGATTCCCAAGGGTGTCATTTTAGTGGGCCCTCCCGGAACAGGTAAAACCCTTCTTGCCAAGGCGGTTGCAGGAGAGGCAGGCGTACCTTTCTTCTCTATTTCCGGTTCTGATTTTGTGGAAATGTTTGTGGGTGTGGGTGCATCCCGTGTCCGCGATCTGTTTGAGGATGCTAAGAAAAATGCTCCCTGTATCGTATTTATCGATGAGATTGATGCCGTAGCGCGCCGCAGAGGAAGCGGAATGGGCGGCGGCCATGATGAGAGAGAGCAGACCTTAAACCAGCTTCTGGTAGAGATGGACGGCTTTGGTGTAAATGAGGGAATCATTGTTATGGCGGCTACAAACCGGGTGGATATTCTGGATCCGGCGATTCTTAGACCAGGCCGTTTTGACCGGAAGGTAATGGTAGGACGGCCGGATGTGAAGGGCCGTCAGGAAATTTTGCAGGTTCATTCCAAGTCCAAGCCCTTAGGCGAGGATGTGGATCTTCTGCGGGTGGCAAAGACCACGTCAGGCTTTACCGGCGCAGATCTGGAAAATCTGCTGAATGAGGCAGCGATTCTGGCTGCCAAGGAAAACAGAAGCTTTATCCGCCAGTCTGATATTGATCGTTCCTTTGTTAAGGTGGGAATCGGCGCGGAGAAGAAGAGCCGTGTGATTTCTGAGAAGGAAAAGAAAATTACGGCATACCATGAGGCCGGCCATGCAATTTTGTTCCATGTTCTGCCGGATGTGGGACCGGTGCATACGGTTTCTATTATCCCTACAGGAGTTGGTGCAGCCGGATATACCATGCCGCTGCCTGGGGAAGATGAGATGTTTAATACCAAGGGAAAAATGCTCCAGGATATTATGGTATCTCTGGGCGGCCGGATTGCCGAGGAGATTATTTTCGATGATGTGACAACCGGTGCGTCTCAGGATATTAAGCAGGCAACCAAGATTGCCCGGGCGATGGTAACCCGTTACGGAATGTCTGAGCAGATGGGTATGATTGATTACGGCGATGATGATGAGGTATTTATTGGCCGTGACTTTGGACACACCAAGGGATATGGCGAGGAGGTAGCATCCATGATAGACCGCGAGGTGAAGCGGATTATTGACGACTGCTACAAAGAGGCCAGAGCAATCATCGAACAGCACAGAGATGTACTGGAGCGCTGCTGCAGCCTGCTGATGGAAAAAGAAAAAATCGGGCAGGAGGAGTTTGAAAGTCTGTTTGCAGAGGCAGAAGGGGAAGCGAAAGAGTGCTGAGTTTATGCGGAGTGCAGGGAAATTTCACAGAAATTTTATATATGAAATACCGTTCCGTCATTCTGCATAAAAAATAAAATGAAATTTATGGAAGTTTGTGCACACTTATTTTCATCTTTATGGTACTATAATTAGCGTAAACCCCCCAATACATTATATAGTTTTTGCTACACCCCATAAGAAACGAAATACCTTCTCCTGAAAGAGCCGACTGCCCCGTCGGCTCTTTCTCTTTTTCATTTCATAGGATATTGCGTCCTGTGAAAAAACAGTTGTATCTTGTCGGTGAATGGGATAAAATAACAGTAATGACGCAGAGGGAGTATTGTAGATGATGCCAGAACAACAGATGGAAAGACTGAATAAGCGGGCGCTGTTCGCAGACGAGACTCTGGACTACCGGATACCGGAAGAGCCGGATGAAGGAGACAGTGTAGTCCTCCGGTTCCGTACAGGAAAAGATAATACGGATCATGTGTATTGTATTTCGGATGAGGGAAAAATGCAGATGAAAAAAACCTCATCCGATTCTTTGTTTGATTATTATGAAATTCAGATAACAGCAGGGGAGAAACCCCTTTATTATTATTTTCAGGCAGAAAAGGGTGATCAGATCTGTTTTTATGATAGACTGGGAACGGATGCGGATTCCAAGGGAAGTCATGCCTTCTGCATTACCCCGGGCTTTCATACGCCGGAGTGGGCCAAGGGTGCGGTTATGTATCAGATTTACATTGACCGCTTCTGCAATGGAGATCCGGACAATGATGTGACGGATGACGAATATATTTATATTGGATGTCCCGTGCAGCAGGTGAAAGACTGGAATGCCGGCCCGGAGGCAATGGATGTGGGAAGATTTTACGGAGGAGATCTGCAGGGTGTCTGGGATAAGCTGGACTATCTGCAGTATCTGGGGATTGAGGTGATTTATTTCAATCCACTTTTTGTGTCCCCATCGAATCACAAGTATGACAGCCAGGATTATGAGCATATTGATCCGCACTTTGGCGTGATTGTCCGTGATGGAGGACAGGCTGTTCCCCAGGGAGCTGTATCTAATGAGGATGCGTCCCGTTACAGACTCCGCAGCGCAGCGCCGGAAAATCTTACAGCCAGCGACGCGTTTTTTGCAGAATTTGTGGAAGAGCTTCACCGGCGGGGAATGCGTGTGATCATAGACGGTGTGTTTAATCACTGTGGTTCTTTTAATAAATGGCTGGATCGGGAAAAGATTTATGAGAAAATGGGCGGCTATGAAACAGGGGCATACGTCAGCGAGGATAGCCCTTACCGCAGCTTTTTCCGGTTTAATGATGAGACAGCATGGCCGGACAATGATTCTTATGACGGCTGGTGGGGCCATGATACTCTTCCTAAGCTGAATTATGAGGAATCTGACCAGTTATATGACTATGTAATGTCCATTGCCCGCAAATGGGTGTCTCCGCCCTTTAACGTGGACGGATGGCGGCTGGATGTGGCGGCAGATTTGGGCCATAGCAGCGAGTATAACCACAAATTCTGGAGAGATTTCCGGAAGAATGTGAAAGAGGCCAATCCAGAGGCAATCATTCTGGCAGAGCATTACGGAGATCCGGGAAGCTGGCTTGCCGGGGATCAGTGGGATACGGTGATGAATTATGATGCTTTTATGGAGCCGCTTACCTGGTTTCTTACGGGAATGGAAAAGCACAGTGACGAGTATAATGGAATTCTGTTCGGGGATGGAGTAAGCTTTTTCCGTTCGATGAATTATCATATGGCGAGAATGAAAACGCCGTCTCTTCTTACGGCAATGAATCAGCTTTCTAACCATGATCACAGCCGTTTTCTGACCAGAACCAACCAGACGGTGGGACGTCTGGCTACCGCCGGAGCGAAGAAAGCAGAAGAGGGCATTCATTACGGTGTGTTTCGGGAAGCAGTGATGGTACAGATGACCTGGCCGGGTGCTCCTACTCTTTATTATGGCGATGAGGCAGGTGTGTGCGGCTGGACGGATCCGGATAATCGGAGAACCTATCCCTGGGGCCATGAGAATTTTGAACTGATTGAATTTTATAGCTACATGATCCGGATCCACAAGGGAATGCCGGCTCTTCGGCGGGGCTCGATAAAGCAGCTTCTGGCTGATCGCCAGCTGATTGCCTACGGACGGATTCGCGGAAAGAACAAATGTGTCGTAGCAGTCAATAACCGCAACAACAGACGCGAGATTCAGCTTCCGGTATGGGAGCTGGGGATTACGGATGAGGAAAAAATCATGCGCGTCATGCTGACGGAAGAAAAGGGCTACAATGCGGGAATTCTGGAATATTATGCCAGAGATGGTATTCTGGCTTTGGAAATGCCTGCTCACAGCAGCATTTTGCTGGTGGCTGGAGTGGACGAGGCAGGAACAGGATCGGATGAAAAAAACAGAGCAGAATAATAAAATAACAGGAATGTTTGAAAAATAAAAAAAGTATTTGAAAAAACGTCTTGATTTTTTATCCATGCTGTGATAAGATAACTCTGCTTGTTAAAGCCGGTATGGGCGGGTTCCCGAGTGGCCAAAGGGGGCAGACTGTAAATCTGTTAGCAGTGCTTTCGATGGTTCGAATCCATCTCCGCCCATTTC
>UMFI01016010.1_pt1 | contig 12486 bp, 11 predicted proteins | sample 1964951 | NCBI WGS metagenome assembly UMFI01 (sample SAMEA4836040, study PRJEB28245) | human gut metagenome | biome: gut microbiome; material: fecal sample | place: Denmark | collected 2008 | reverse complement strand
ATCATGAATCAATATATCAAACCAGAGCAGAGGAGCTTTACGATCATTTCATATCCAATTCCTGAGATCGGGGATAATTTTGAAGAGATTTTTAAAGAAGTCGTGAAGGTTAATACATTGGATAAAGACAAATACAGACAGATTCAGCAGCATTTGATCGATGCCCTGAATCAGGCAGTGGAAGTTCATATCAAAGGAAAAGGAAAGAATAAGACCGACCTATACGTAGCGATGCATGAGATGGATGATCCATCCAAAGAAACGAATTTTGAAAACTGCCTTGCAGATGTCAATATTCCAGTTGGAGAAGTGTTTACCTCACCAAAATTAACAGGGACCAATGGAGTACTGCATGTTGGAGAAGTTTATTTAAATGATCTGAAATTCATTGACCTTGAAATTACTTTTAAAGATGGAATGATTTCTGAATATACATGCAAAAACTTTAAAACAGAGGAAGAAAATAAGGCATTTATCAAAGAGAATCTCTTATATAACAGAGATACGCTCCCAATGGGCGAGTTTGCGATCGGAACAAACACAACAGCATATGTGATGGCGAAGACATATGATATCTTATATCAGCTTCCGATCCTGATCGTTGAGAAGATGGGACCTCATTTTGCAGTGGGAGATACTTGCTACAGTCATTGTGAAGAAACTGAAGTTCACAATCCAGATGGCAAAGAAATCGTTGCAAAATATAATGAATGCTCCAAAGAAGGCGAGTATTTCCAGTGTCACACAGATATTACGATTCCATATGAAGAACTGGATTCTATTTGTGCGATCACCCTTGGCGGAGATGAGATTTTACTGATCAAAGATGGTAAATTTGTACTTTCTGGTACAGAAACATTAAATGAACCATTGACGGAAATCGGTTAAATCAGTACAATGATAAGAAAGATAAAATCCTGAAAGGGAAGTTTTTGTTAATTTCATAAGATAAGGAGAAAGAACATGGCAAAAGTAGCAATTGTAATGGGCAGCGATTCTGATATGCCTATCATGAAAAAAGCAGCAGAGTTTTTAGATCAGATTGGGATCGATTTTGAGATGACGATCATTTCCGCACACAGAGAACCAGATATTTTCTTTGAGTGGGCAAAAGGTGCGAAGGACCGTGGAGTGAAAGTGATCATTGCAGGTGCTGGAAAGGCAGCACATCTTCCAGGTATGTGTGCAGCTTTATTCCCAATGCCAGTTATCGGTATTCCGATGAAGACTTCCGATCTCGGTGGTGTTGATTCTTTATATTCTATCGTACAGATGCCATCTGGAATACCAGTAGCGACTGTAGCGATCAATGGAGGACTTAATGCAGGAATCCTTGCAGCGAAGATCCTTGCAACATCAGATGAGAAATTACTTGAGAAATTAGAAGCTTACAGCGAAGAGATGAAACAGTCAGTTGTAGAGAAAGCAGAGAAACTTGACAAAGTTGGATACAAAGATTATGAATAAGAAGATTCTTGCAGCGTTTTTATGCGTATGTATGGTTGTAGTTACAGGAAGTTTTCCAGTAAGTGCAGCAAAAACAAAGAAGACATACAAGATTGCAATTGATGCAGGACACCAGGGAAAGGGAAACAGTAAGACAGAACCTATCGGACCTGGCGCGAAGATGCCTAAACCCAAAGTAGCATACGGAACGCAGGGAGTCAAAACGAAAGTACCAGAATCCAAATTAACTCTGCAGATTGCATTAAAGCTTGAGAAAGAGTTAAAGAAACGCGGTTATGATGTGTATATGATAAGAAGAAAACAGAATGTAAACATTAGCAATAAGCAAAGAGCGATCCGTGCAAATAAAAGTGGTGCTGATATCTGTATCAGACTACATGCGGATGCAGCATCAGCGAATGTTCGTGGTGTTTCTGTGCTATACCCATCACAGCAGAATCCTTATGTAGCAAAATTAAGCAAGAAGAGTAAAAAACTCTCAAAGAATATACTGGACAGTTATTGTAAGTCAACCAAATTCAAGAAACGTGGTTTATCAAAACGTGACGATCTTACAGGAACAAACTGGAGTAAGATTCCAGTGGCACTGATAGAGATGGGATTTATGACAAATAAGACCGAAGATAAACAGATGCAGAAGAAGCAGACACAGAAGAAGATGGTAGACGGCATTGCAAATGGTATTGATCAATATTTTAAATAATCAGGAGGAGAAGTAACAATGGATTACAAGAAAGCAGGCGTGGATATTGAAGCAGGATACAAATCTGTAGAACTGATGAAAGAACACGTAAAGAGAACCATGAGAGAAGAGGTACTTGGTGGATTAGGAGGATTTTCCGGAGCATTTTCTTTAAAGAAGATCAAAGATATGGATGATCCAGTCTTACTTTCAGGAACTGATGGATGTGGAACAAAAGTAAAACTTGCAATGATCCTTGATAAACATGATACGATCGGTATCGATGCAGTTGCTATGTGTGTAAATGATATTGCATGTGCAGGAGGAGAACCTCTGTTCTTCTTAGACTATATTGCCTGCGGTAAAAACTATCCTGAAAAGATCGCTGAGATCGTAAGCGGTGTAGCAGAAGGATGTGTACAGTCAGATGCAGCCTTGATCGGTGGAGAGACAGCAGAACATCCAGGACTTATGCCAGAAGAAGACTATGACCTTGCAGGATTTGCAGTTGGTGTATGTGACAGAAAAGACCTGATCACAGGAGAAAACTTAAAAGATGGAGATGTCTTGATCGGTATGGCATCTACAGGAGTTCACAGCAACGGATTCTCTTTAGTAAGAAAAGTATTTGATATGAGTAAAGAATCTTTAAATACATATTATGATGAATTAGGAAAAACATTAGGAGAAGCATTACTTGCTCCGACAAGAATCTACGTAAAAGCATTAAAGAGTGTGAAAGATGCAGGAGTTACAGTTAAAGCATGCAGTCATATCACAGGTGGTGGATTCTATGAGAATATCCCACGTATGCTTCCAGAAGGAATGAAAGCAGTTGTGAAGAAAGACAGCTATGAAGTACCAGCAATCTTTAAACTTCTTGCCAAAGAAGGAGATATCGCAGAAGAGATGATGTACAACACATTCAATATGGGACTTGGAATGGTTGTTGCGGTTGATAAAGAAGATGTTGATAAAACAATGGAAGCGATCAAAGCAGCAGGAGATACACCATATATCGTAGGGCATATGGAAGCTGGAGAAAAAGGAGTTACTTTATGCTAAAAGTGGCAGTACTTGTTTCCGGAGGAGGAACAAACCTTCAGGCCATTATCGATGGAATCGAGAATGGAAGCATTACAAATGCGAAGATTGATGTTGTGATCAGCAATAATAAGAATGCATATGCACTTGAGCGTGCGAAGAAACATGATATCGAAGCAGTTGCACTTTCTCCCAAAGATTTTGAGACAAGAGATTTATTTAACGAAGCATTGTATAACGAGCTTGTAGACCGTAAGATTGATCTGATCGTTCTTGCGGGATGCTTGGTTGTGATTCCGGAGAAGATCATTCATGAATTTGAAAACAGGATCATCAATATTCACCCATCATTGATCCCATCATTTTGCGGAACAGGCTATTATGGATTGAAGGTTCATGAGAAAGCCTTGGCAAGGGGAGTTAAAGTTTCTGGAGCAACCGTTCATTTTGTCGATGAAGGAACGGATACAGGTCCGATCATTGCCCAGAAGGCAGTAGAGATCAAACAGGGAGATACTCCAGAAGTTCTTCAGCGAAGAATCATGGAGCAGGCAGAATGGGTTATTATGCCGAAAGCCATTGATGACATTGCTAATGGAAGGATCAAAGTCGAAGAAGGAAAAGTCATTTATCTATAAATCATTCAGATCACGAAAGAAAGGAAATGAAAGATGAAAGTTTTAATCGTAGGAAGCGGTGGAAGAGAACACGCGATCGCATGGTCTGTCGCTAAAAGCCCAAAAGTAGACAAGATTTATTGTGCACCAGGAAATGCAGGAATTGCTGAATTTGCGGAATGTGTAAATATCAAAGCAATGGAATTCGATAAACTGGTTGCATTTGCGAAAGAAAATGCAATTGATCTTACGATCATTGGAATGGATGATCCATTAGTTGGTGGTGTTGTCGATGCGTTTGAATCAGAAGGACTGCGTGTTTTTGGACCAAGAAAGAATGCAGCGATCATCGAAGGTTCCAAAGCATTTTCTAAAGATCTGATGAAGAAATATAAGATTCCAACAGCTGCATATGAGAATTTTACAGATCCAGATGAAGCTATCAAATATTTAGAAACAGCTAAGATGCCAATCGTATTAAAAGCGGATGGATTAGCACTTGGAAAAGGTGTATTGATCTGTAACACATTAGAAGAAGCTAAAGAAGGTGTTAAGACATTAATGCTTGACAAACAGTTTGGCGATGCTGGTAATGAAATCGTTATTGAAGAGTTTATGACAGGAAGAGAAGTATCTGTTCTGGCATTCTGTGATGGAAAAACAATCAAATGTATGACATCCGCACAGGACCATAAACGTGCTAAAGATGGAGATCAAGGACTTAACACAGGAGGAATGGGAACATTCTCTCCAAGTCCATTCTACAATGATGAAGTAGAAGCATTCTGTGAAAAATATGTCTATCAGTCAACGATCGATGCGATGGCTTCTGAGGGAAGACCATTTACAGGAATCTTATTTACAGGATTGATGATCACAGAAGACGGACCAAAAGTCTTAGAATACAATGCACGTTTTGGAGATCCAGAAGCACAGGTTGTTCTTCCGAGAATGAAGAATGATATCATCGACGTGATGGAAGCCTGCATTGATGGAAAATTATCTGATGTAGAATTGGAATTTGAAGATAATGCAGCAGTATGCGTTGTTTTAGCATCTGACGGATATCCAGAGAAATACGATAAAGGATTCGAAATCAAAGGATTAGATACATTCAAAGACAAAGATGGATATTATGTATTCCACGCTGGAACAAAGTTTGATGGTGATAAGATCGTGACAAATGGAGGACGTGTCTTAGGTGTTGTAGCAAAAGGAGAAAATCTAAAGGCTGCAAGAGCAAATGCTTACAAAGCAACAGAATGGATTGATTTTGCAAACAAATATAAGAGAAATGACATCGGAAAAGCAATTGATGAAGCATAATCTTTAAAGGATGATCATATAAAAAGGATGGCTGAGAAATCAGCCATCCTTTTTGTAGTAGTACACATATATGAAATTACATTGTGATAATTCCAAAAGCATTTGCAACTGAGCTGATCAAAATGATCGCTGCAAAAAGCGGGCACAGATATTTGATCATAAAACAGAAAATCTTCTTGCGGCGAAATGCCTGTCCGTCTTTTTTGATTTCTTCTTCTATTTTATCAACTCCAACAACTTTTGACACCAGAAGGCAGGTTGCGATCGCGGCAATCGGCATCATCACAGAGTTTGTTATGAAATCGAAGAAATCAAGAAATTGCATTCCAAGAATCTTAAAATTCGCAAGAGGTCCATACCCAAGGCAGGAAAGCGTTCCAAGCAGTAACATAACCATTCCCATGAACACAGTTGATTTTTTACGGCTCCAATGTAGTTCATCTTCGAACGTCGAAACAGCACTTTCTGTCAGTGCGATCGAACTTGTCACAGCTGCAAACAGTACTAATAAGAAAAATACAACACCGATCGCAGTTCCAAATCCCATGTTTGCAAAAACTTTCGGGATTGTGATAAACATTAAGGCAGGTCCAGACTTTAATGTTTCGGCATTACCGCCAGAGAAAGCAAAAACAGCAGGAATGATCATAAGTCCAGCCATGATCGCGATCGCAGTATCAAAAATCTCAACATTCTCTGTAGATTTTTCAATGGAAGTATCTTTCTTCATATAAGAACCAAATGTGATCAATATTCCCATTGCAATGGATAAAGAATAAAACATCTGTCCCATTGCAGATACAACGGTCATCCATGAAAAATGATCAAAGTTTGGCACAAGAAAGTATTTTACCCCTTCAATAGCACCTGGTCTGGTTACAGAATACACAGCGATGATCAGTGATAAAACGATCAGGATCGGCATCATAAATTTTGATACACGCTCAATTCCATTTCGTACACCGGCGTAAATGATACCAAGTGTAAATAATGTAAAAATGATAAAACAGATTTCTGTAGACCACCCATTGGAAATAAATGTCGTAAAATAAGCATCGCCAGCTAAAGTTTTACTATGTCCGGCAAAATATTCGATCAGGTATTTGATCACCCATCCACCGATCACAGAATAATAAGGAACGATGAGGATCGGAATGATTGCATTGATCCAACCACCAATAGATATAAAACGTGAGTTTCCAAAGCTTTCAAATGCTCCAACAGGGCTTTTTCTTGTCATGCGTCCAAGAGAAGTCTCCGCCATGATCAAGGTGTAACCGAAGGTCAGTGCAAGTATGATATAAACAAGTAAAAAGATTCCACCGCCATATTTAGCAGCGAGATATGGAAATCTCCAGATGTTTCCAAGCCCTACGGAAGCACCAGCAGCTGATAATACAAAGCCAAGCTTTCCAGAGAAAGTGCTTCTTTTGTGTTTCTTCATTATAAATTGTCTCCTTTAACTAATGTTTCCATACGCATTGAGCATATCTGAATCAGTTTAACACAGCAGCAGGAAAAAAGCAAAGAAACTGATAAAAATATTGTATGGAAAATATTACATATGTATGCCATAGAAAGACAAGTGTTTTTGTATAGTGTGCCGAAAGTGACTGATTATTAAAAAAAATACTTGCAAATATCAGAATCATCATATAAAGTAAATATTGCGGATAAGAAAAATAAACATAGGCATTTCTTTCTGATGAACAAAAAGAAATGAACTCTGGAGAGTCTCATAAGTGAGCGCCGAAGGTGTACAGTTTCTATTAGGAAACTAATCTCTCAGGCAAAAGGACAGAGCTTTATAAGCAATGTATTCGATACTCTTTAGAGCTGATTTAATCAGCTCTTTTTTGTATACTCAGATATGCAAAAATCAAGCTGTTCAAGGTTACATTCGCAAAGATCTATTTTTGGAGGAATGAAAAATGTTAAACACGCTAAACGATGTACTAAACAACGTCGACAATTTTATTTGGGGGATGCCCCTCATCATCTTGATCCTTTTTACAGGAATCTTATTGACAGTCAGGCTTCGAGGACTACAGATCAGACATCTTGGAAAGGCACTACATTATGTATTTCATAATGAAGATGATGGAGAAGGAGAAGTTACAAGTTTTGGTGCATTATGTACGGCACTTTCAGCAACGATCGGAACTGGTAATATCGTAGGATGTGCGACAGCAATCGTTGCAGGTGGACCAGGAGCATTATTCTGGATGTGGCTTGCAGCCTTTTTTGGAATGGCAACAAAATATGCTGAAGGAATGTTAGCGGTTAAGTATAGAGTGATCGCAGAAGATGGTCACGCACTTGGCGGACCATTCTATTACATTGAAAAAGGAATGGGTAAGAATTTTAAATGGCTTGCAAAATTATTCTGTGTATTTGGAACAATGGTAGGTTTGTTTGGAATCGGAACATTTACACAGGTAAATGGAATCACATCAGCAGTTAATAACTTTTTTGACCCATCCAATGTACATACGATCAGCTTATTTGGAATGAATTATTCTATTAGCGTTGTTGTAGCAGGAATTATCGTAACAATCTGTGCAGGACTTGTTATCATTGGAGGAATCAAGAGAATCTCTAAGGTATCAGAGGTTATCGTGCCATTTATGGCAGTGACATATATTGGTGTCTGTCTGATCATTGTATTCACACATTTACCACAGGTACCAGCAGCATTTGCTGAGATCGTACAGTCAGCATTTGGACTAAAAGCAGTTGCAGGTGGAGCAATCGGAGCTATGACAGTTGCAATGCAGAAAGGTATTGCAAGAGGAATCTTCTCTAACGAAGCAGGACTTGGATCAGCGCCGATTGCAGCGGCAGCAGCTCAGACAAATGAACCAGTACGTCAGGGACTTGTATCTATGACAGGAACATTTATTGATACGATCATCGTATGTACAATGACAGGACTTGCAATCGTTATGACAGGTGCATGGGATATGGGACTTGAAGGAGTTGCAGTCACAACAAAGGCATTTGCATTAGGACTTCCATTCCCTGCAAAAGCATCAGCATTTGTATTAATGATGTGTCTGGTATTCTTTGCATTTACAACAATTCTTGGATGGGCATATTATAGTGAAAGATGTCTGGAATACCTGGTAAATGGAAAGAAATTCGTTATCACAGCGTTCAAATGGTTTTATATTTTAGCAGTATTTATTGGACCATTTATGACAGTTAGTGCTGTATGGACTATTGCGGATATCTGTAATGGATTAATGGCATTCCCGAACCTTGTAGCACTGCTTGCGTTGAACGGAGATGTTGTATCTGAGACAAGAGGATATCTTGAAAGAGTTGGTATTGTGAAAACAACAGTAGGAGAAGCATAAAGAAAATATTGCTTTACTTTAACACTCTGATATAGTATAGTGGAACTATAAGATCAGAAAGGGAGTAAATGCTAATGAGCAAGAAAATCAAGACAGAAGCGGCAAAAAGATTATTTCAGGCAGTACTGACATTAGAGACAGAAGAAGAATGTTTTACATTTTTTGAAGATCTTTGTACAGTAAATGAATTAGAATCGTTAGCTCAGAGATTTGAGGTGGCTTCGATGTTATATGATAAGCATACATACTTAGAAGTTGCAGATAAGACAGGTGCTTCCACGGCAACCATCAGCCGAGTGAATCGTTCATTGAATTATGGAAGTGATGGCTATGATATGGTATTTAAACGAATGAAGAAATAGGCAGATGCCTATTTCTTCTTTTTCTTTTCTGCTTTATTGTTTGACTCTGGTTGATAGAGTTCATCGATCATTTTCTCAATCACCTGTTTCCTTAGATAGATATCATATCCAAGAAGTGTAATAAAAGCAAATTGCTGCAGCTGTTCTTTCTTCTTCGACTCCTTTAATTCAGCAAAAGTAGCCTCAGATTTATGAAATACATCTGCGATCGAATCTCGGATCGCCGTATTATGATCATGCTCCAGCTTGAAAATCTCATTATAAATCGTATAAAAAGAATTCTTTGAGTCCTGATCATCAAAATGTTCATTTAAAGGATCTAACAGATTCTTAATATCTGAAATTGATAAAAAATTCTTCAGATAATAAATATAAATTAAAAGAATCATGTGATTCCTGGAATATTTCTTCTTATTAGAAGGTGGAAGAAGATGGTTTTTGGTATAGTTGTTGATCATGGTTTTTGTAAATATCTTATCTTCTTCGAAACGCTTCGTATTCTTTAGCTGTTCTTCTAAAAAAGTAGTGACCTGATCCATATACAATTCGATGTTTGGAAGGTCTTCTGGAAGCACATAATCGAGTTTCATCCATTCTTCGAGTTGTTTTTCAAATTCCATAATGATTTCTCCTTATCTTATGACTATATTATACGGTTATTCAAACCATATGACAAGAGAAAAAACATCAGGTGCAACGGACTGGACTCGCTTCGCTTGATAAGGTATAATAGCAGTTAAGCTTTGAGAAAGGAATTTATCTATGGGAATTTATGATACATTAAATGAACAGCAGCAGGAAGCCGTTTTTTGTACGGAGGGGCCGCTTTTGCTTCTTGCTGGTGCAGGGTCTGGAAAGACTCGTGTGTTGACGCACAGGATTGCTTATCTGATGGATCAGGGTGTGAATCCTTATCATATTATGGCGATCACATTTACAAATAAAGCAGCGAAGGAAATGAGAGAGAGGGTCGATGATCTGGTCGGATTTGGAGCAGAGCATATCTGGGTCAGTACTTTCCATTCAACTTGTGTGAGAATCTTAAGAAGGCATATTGATAAGCTTGGTTATGGAAACAGTTTCACGATCTATGATGCAGATGATCAGAAATCCCTGATCAAACAAATCTGCAAGCAGTATAAGATTGATACAAAGATGATGCCAGAGAGAAGGATCATCAATGAGATTTCTTCTGCCAAAGATGAATTTATGACACCTTCCGAGTACGAAACAAGACATCAGTATGATTTTAAGAAGAAAAAGATCGCACAGATCTATAAAGAATATCAGAAGCAGTTAAAGGCAAATAATGCACTGGATTTTGATGATCTGATCTTTAAGACCGTGGAATTATTTCAGTTCCATCCAGAAGTGCTTGATTATTATCAGGAGAGATTTCGTTATATCATGGTTGACGAGTATCAGGATACAAATACGATCCAGTTCCAGTTAGTCAGTATGCTTGCAAGAAAATATCAGAATCTCTGCGTTGTAGGTGACGATGACCAGTCTATTTACAAATTCAGAGGTGCGAATGTAAAGAACATCTTAAACTTTGAAAATGTATTTCCAGAAGCAGTTACGATCAAACTTGAGCAGAATTATCGTTCCACGAAGAATATCTTAAATGCAGCGAATGAGGTGATCAAACACAATAAGGGAAGAAAAACGAAGAAACTTTGGACTGAGAACGAAGAAGGGGATCTGATCGAATTCCATCAGTATGGAACAGAATATGAAGAAGCAAGAAAGATCATTCATGAGATTGAAGATCTATCCAAAGAAGGCTATGATTATAAAAATATGGCGATCCTTTATCGTACTAATGCGCAGTCTCGTGTATTTGAAGAAAGTTTTATGATCAAAAATATTCCATACCGTATTGTGGGAGGCACAAACTTCTATCAGAGAAAAGAAGTGAAAGATATTTTGAGTTACTTAAAAGTTGTTGATAATGGGCTGGATGATCTGGCAGTGCGAAGGATCATCAATGTTCCAAGACGAGGGATCGGTGCAGCAACAATCGAGAAGATCAATGTGTATGCAGTTGAACATAATATTAGTTTTTTAGATGCATGCTTTTCTGCGGATAGCATTGATACATTGGGAAATGCAAAGAAAAAGATCAATGGATTTGCTGATCTGATCCGTGAATTCAGACGCAAGATGCAGGAAGGGTCGCTGGAAGAATTATTTAAGTGTATTACAGATGAAACAGGATATATTGCGAATCTGAAAGCTGAAGGAACGGAAGAAGCTGAAGGAAGAATTGAAAATATCAATGAGCTTTTAAATAAAGTTGTAACATATGAACAGGAAGCAGAAGAAGCGAGTCTGTCAGAATTATTAGAAGAGATCGCATTGGTTGCAGATATTGATAATCTAGAAGATTCAGATAACAGGGTTGTATTAATGACACTGCATAGTGCAAAAGGTCTGGAATTTCCATACGTATTTATTTGTGGTATGGAAGATGGAATCTTCCCAAGTTATATGACGGTGATGTCTGAAGATGATGACGATATGGAAGAAGAAAGACGTCTTTGCTATGTAGGAATCACAAGAGCAAAGAAAAAGCTTTATTTAAGTGCGGCAAAACGAAGAATGATGCAAGGAAGAACTCAGTTTAATAAAGTTTCACGGTTTATCGATGAGATTCCGGAACAGCTATTACAGTTAGACACAGGGGTCAACTTCAAAGAAAAACGTCCAGATAAAGCATTGTTTTCATCAAATCGCAGTAATCGATTTAGAAAACCATATCAAGCAAAATCATTTACTTCAACGAAAATGGATACTTTACCATATGATGTTGGAGATATGGTGAAACATATAAAATTTGGAAAAGGAAAAGTGCTTGAAATTGTCTCTGGAGGCCGTGATTACGAGGTAACAGTAGACTTTGAGAAAGCAGGAGTGAAAAAAATGTTCGCATCCTTTGCAAAACTAAAAAAAGTCGAATAAAATGAACGAAAAAGTTAGTAAAATATAGTTAGAAGTGATATAATAAAGAAAACGCATAAGAAAGGAATGAGCGGCATGGAAAAATTAAGTGATCTTTTAGAAATGGCAAAAGTTTCAGACATCATTGCAACAAAAAAAGAAAAAGAAGATAACAAAATCGTTTGGGCGTTAGCGATCATCGGAGCGATCGCAGCAGTTGCAGGAATCGCATTTGCGGTATATAAATATCTGACACCAGATTATATGGATGATTTTGATGAAGACTTTGATGATGATTTTGACGATGATTTCTTCGATGAAGAAGATGATACGGATGTGAAAGAAGAAGACATCGAGGAAGTGGAATAAGAAAGCTTCATATAGGAAACTGAAACGAAGAAAGAACACCTGTTTTTTGGTGTTTTTTTTTTGATACAATTAGTAGCTTTTTCCTATGATTTTGTTAGAAGGTCTAAGAAAAATAAAAAAGGATAATGAAAAAATATAAGATCAGAAACCGCATAAACAGGGGATTTGCGACAAAGTGTTCAAGAAAAATAAAAAAAGTTGAAAAAAGTTGTTGACATTTAAAGGACGATTCTATATAATAAATCTTGCTGTTGAGGAAATAGAGAAACAGCAAAGCACTTACGGGGTGTGGCTCAGCTTGGCTAGAGCGCTTGATT
>UMFI01039702.1_pt1 | contig 12557 bp, 5 predicted proteins | sample 1964951 | NCBI WGS metagenome assembly UMFI01 (sample SAMEA4836040, study PRJEB28245) | human gut metagenome | biome: gut microbiome; material: fecal sample | place: Denmark | collected 2008 | reverse complement strand
TCTTTTATCCATGGGTCATAGAAATTAATAGAGAAACTTGTATAATCTTCATCTGATTTTTCAAATGTAAATCCTAACTCTTGTCCTTTTCCTTTCCAGTTAGTATCCTTTATAGAGATAGTTCCTAATAATCCAATTTCAGAACCATAAGAGATAGCTCCCTGTAATATAGCTGTTCTCTCTTCGTCTAGTAATAGAACTATATTTTTTCCATCTGGGTCTCCAGGTATATCTCTTACTTCATATTTTACATTTTTAAAATGTCCAAGTCTCATTAAGTTTTGTACAGTTTCATCATAAGCCTTTGAGTTGAAAATTTCATTTTCTTTAAATTCTACCTCTCTAGCTATAACATAATCTTTTGTTTTCAAAACATCGTCAGTAGCTTTTCTTCTTGCACCTTTTTGTTTTGTAACCATTTTTTTGAACTCTATATTTCTAACTACTCCTTCACTTAGATATATTTCTAGTTCAAGATTTCCATTAAGACCAATATCTGTAACTTCTGCAAGAACATATCCACCATCCTGATATTTTTGAATTATTCTATCTCTATCTCCTCTGATAGTATTGATATTAAATATTTTTCCAGGTTCAGTTTGGATAACTTGCATCAATTCATCTGTTGTATATACAGTATTTCCTATTATATTTATTCCATTGATAATTGGATTTTCTAAGACACTATATATTACTTTTACACCTTTTCTTGTTTTTACAACATCAGGAATTACATCTCTGAAGTATCCACTCTCTATAAGGTTTTTATGTCCCTCTATAACTCTATTTCTTGAAAAATATCCACCTGTTTGAATAGGTATCATATCTTTTATCTCTTTAGTAGTTACGTGAGTATTTCCCATTATCTCTATATCAGTGATAACAAGAGTTGTATCTACCTTTTCTCTTTCAGATAAAGGTATTATCCCTTTTTCTTCTAATAAAGCTTTTGTATCTTTTTTCTCTGTAATATCCACTGTTAACTTTATTCCATTGTCATATACAGTAGGATATATTGATACCTCTGCCACATATTCTAAATCTTTGATAGCTTTATAATCAACTATCATATTTTCTGTTGCATATTTTTGCCCCTCTTTAGACTTCATACTATCAAGTATTACTTCATAAGGAATCTCTCTATTGTTAATTATCTCTATTTTTTTGATATCATATCCTGTAACATCAGCAAATGAGATAATACTCAATAGAAAAACTAGTAAAACTGCTATTTGCTTTCTCATCTTTACCTCCACTATTTATTTATAAAGATGTCTATTAGGCTATCATATTTCTTTTCAAATTTAAAGTCTATATGATAATTTAATCCCTCTTTAGAATCTTTATCTGATGATTTTTTTCTGTCCTCTGGGAGCTTTCCTACACCTATCCCTATAGATTTTGTTGTATCAAATCTATACTCTAGGGAAAAATCATACTCTTTTAATGCCCCACTATCATTACTTCTTTTCTCGCTCTCTGTATTATCATCCTCCAACAGTGTCCCTTTTGCCACCCACCATATTTTATCTTTATATATATTATCTTCTGCCTCCAAAACAGCTCCTAATCTTAACCTACTCTGGGCTTCTTCATTAGTATTTTCTCCTTTGTTTTGTTCGCTTAGAAGATTTGAACTAATTCTAAATTTTGAAATATTTAAAGTATTTTTTATAAGGTTAGAAACAGGTTTTAATACCTGAGTTAACTGTCCTCCAATTACATTAGTTATAAGAGTAGTTGTAGCTCCATTTTCACCCTCTAAACTATTTGTATCTGTTAAAAGAGAGTTTAAGTTTCCACTACTACTTCCATTTTTTGAACTTATATTAAATCTCAAATTATCTAAATTGCCATTTAAACTTAAACCTAATTGCTCATCTTGAACATCTACCTTAGCATCTATTAAAAGGTTTGGATTTACTTTAGGAAGATAAGTCTTTTGGTCATTAAACATCACTAATGCTCTATCTAGGTAAAAAGTATTATCATTTACATTCAAACTTCCACCAATTACTTCTATATTTCCTAAGAAACTATATTTTCCACTCTTTCCACTTAAAACTCCATTTCCTAAAACATTTCCTTTAATATCTCCTACAAAAGAATTTAATGTTTGAATATCCAGTTTTATTCCATTTTTAATTTTTACACCTAAATTTATTTCTAAAGAGTTTTCAAAAACAGTTTCAATTTTAAAATCTGAACCTAAATCTTCACTTTGAACCACTGTTTCTGATGAGGATTTAAATAAAAACTCTTTAATTTTTTGAAATAAACTTTTTGATGTATTTGGTATCTCATTTACTACTCCATCAATTATCTCAATGTCTCCAAAAATTTTATTACCAACTACACTTATATCAGTATTAAAATTTACTCCAAACATATTTCCATACTTATATTTTATCTTATCTAATTTTAAATTAAATTTATATTTTAACTCCTCTTTATAGTATGGATTTTCTGAAACTTCTTTCAAAGTAGGAATATTAAACTCTCCAGTTAATTTTATATTTCCTTCATTTAATTTTCCTTGAAAATTATCAATAAATAAATTATTTCCTTCTAATTTTATTGTACTGTTAAACTCTTCTAATTTCAAGAACAAACCTTTATTTTCTAAATTAAAATTTCTTATTCTCAAAAATCCTCTATTTTCATTCTCTCTTACTCTTATTTTAAAAGTTGAAAAACCTTGAACGTTTCTAATTCCATATCCTTCTAAGAAAATATTTAAAAAGTCTAAATTTATATCATTAGCTTCTGCATCATACAAGTACTTATTATTTAATATATCATAATATCCTTTAGAATAAAAGAGATTATCTAAATATTTAAAAGAAAATTCATTTAAATTTAACTTTTCTAAATCTCCATCTAATAAAACTTTTAAATTATTAAAAAATATTCCCTTTACTCCTAACTTATTACTTAGGATATTTAACTGGTAACTCAATTCATCAATCTTTCCACCAAATCTTCCTTCTAATAATAGCTCTCCCTCTAAATTTTCAATTGGAATATACTCTTGTAATTTATCCAATGGTAAAATCTGCTTTTTTATTCTACTATCTAAGTTTGAATTAACTATATCATAATCTCCTACTATTGTAACTAGGTTTTCTAATTTTTGATTGCTTAATGTTACTTCCTTAATTTTAACTATTCCATCTGTTAAGTTTTCAGCAGTATATTCACTTTCTATATATATATTGGGTAGCCTATTTCCTGAAATATAAACTTTATCAACAGTAGATTTTAAAGATGCTGAAATATTTTTTTCTTTTCCTCGTATCTTTGCTGTTCCTATCACTCTATATTTTAAACTACTATTTCCATAATATCTACCAATATTTTCCTCTATTAGATTTATAGTAGCATTATAACTATTATCTTTTAAAGAATAATTTCCCTTTATAATATTATTATTTACTTTTAATTGCTTTATAAATAAGTTGTTATTTGAATATCCTAATTCACCATTAACACCTATTTTTTCATTATTCTCTAAAATTATCTCTATGTCATTTAAAAATAATTTTCCCTTGGGATTACTTAACTTTCCTTCAATTTTTCCAATGACATCATTTATTCTTATCTCTGGTTTTTCAATTTTAAATTTCTTTAAAGATAAATCTTGAATTTTGGTATTTAAGTTTATAGTTTCATTATTTAAATTTATATTTCCTGAAATATCTAATAACTGGTTATTAAAGTTTTTTATTTCAAAAATATTATCTTTTAATCTAGCTACTAAATTCAATCCATTTAGTTCGTAATCATCATAAGAAACTTTTCCTATTTCACCATTAAACTCCAAAAAGAGATTTTTTTCTTTTGAAAAAATCAACTTTCCACTTAAATCTTTAAGAACACCAAAATATTTTCCAGAAATACTCTCTATATTTAGCTCTCCATTAAACTTATCCTTTTCTCCTATAATATTTCCAGAAAAATTCCCAGTTAACTCTGCATTTTTTTCTCCTAATAACTCTTTAAAATGTAGGTCTTCACCTTTTATCTTCAAGTCATAAACAAAAGTATCTAAATATATGTTTCCAGTTATATCCAATTCTTTTTTATTATTTTCTAGCAAAGAAAAACTCTTTAAATTTATCCCATTATTATAGACTGAATAATCTAATAAAAAGTTGTTATTAAATAAAGAAAATTTTATCTCTCCTTCTCCAGTTGTAAGTTTTTTACTATTTAAGTCATATTCTAAAAAGTACTCTTTTTCTTTATCTAATTGAAATTTTTTCTCTTCACTTAAGTATTGTCCCATCAAATTTATTATATTAGAGTTTAATTTTAATTTTATCTCTTTTTCTAAAATTTGAAACTCTAATTTCCCGTCAAAATTTGGAATGTAATTTTTATTATTAATATTTTTTATATTTAAAGATAAATCTCCTTTGCCTTCCCAAAAATTTAATGCTCCATTTATCTCTTCAGAAAGAGCTATCTCTTTTTTTTCATTTAGCTGATTTAAAACAGTATAGATTTTAGGTAGATGTATTCCATCTTTATCATATAAAAAATTTACCTTTGTATCAATTAAGTTTAAATTTTCAATCTCAACCCTTTTTATAAAAGTATCTATATTTACCTTTAATTCTTCTTTCATATTGAGATTAAACTTTACTCTATCTACATTTAATTCTTCAAAAGGTAAATCTACCCCTTTTAGATATGATAATTTTTCTAGATTTTTTTTCTTTATATTTGCTAAATCAAAATCTATATTTAACTCTCCATCTTTAAATGAAAGAAAAAATTCTTCTGGTTTATCAAACACTAAAGCCTTAGCATTTAAAAATATCCCTTCTGGTTTAAACTCTACTCTTCCCTTTGCTTCTTTTATAGTATCATCTAAATCAATATATTTTACATCGACTCCATCAAAAGCTATCCAACCTGACATTCCACTAGAAGCAATAGTCAAATCCATATTGAGAAGTCCACCTTCATATGAAACCTCTTTTCCATCATATCCATATTGTGCTAACTCTGTTTTTACATTGATATTAGAAAGTTTTATAGTCATCGAATATGGTTCTTTTGCAGTAGAAAAAGCAAAATCATATATTTCCTCTTTATTATTTCCTACAAAATGTAAAGCTATTCCCTCTGTTTTACTAAATGTCAAATACCCATTTGTATCAAAAGCAGTCTGCTCTATTGGCAACCTATATCCTAAATCTCTGAAAACAGTAGTTACATTTTTTCCTGTAATTCTATCAATTGGAATAGAAATTCCAGGCTCATAAGGTTTTTCCTTTTCTGATTTTTTTTCTTGAGTTGTTTCTGTTTCCTCTTCACTACTACCAGTAAAAGCTGCTACAATATTGATATCTCCATTTTTTCTTCTAGTTATATTAGCTATTCCACCATTTATTATTATCTCTTCTATTCTTAATTTTTTTAATGATTCTTCTGAATATAAAATATCTACTTGTGGAGTATCTATTATGACTTCGTCCCCATCAGCTAATACAAAATCCTTTACTATAACTTTATTTTTTTCAAAAATAATATCACTACTTTTAAAAGTAGGTCCTAAAAATAATCTTACTACCACTTCTACTGTTTTTGGTAAATTATACTTTACTGTCCACCATCCACCAAAAAACAATAAAAAGAGGAAAGTAACAAATATCGTTTTTTTTCTATGTTTCTTAAAAAAATCTGTCATTTTCCTCTCTTCCTTTCTCCTATAAAGGTCTTTTTAAAGGTATTCCTGCCCTTCTAGGATATTTTTTATCTGTTTTTTCTTTTTTTCTAATTTCTATTACTACTCTAGAATCTTTTGAGAAAGGTAAGTTAAAATTAAAAATCTCTACAATTTCAGATTTTAAAATAGTAAGAGCATTTTCAGCTTCAGCTTCTTCTCCAGTTCCCTCCATTTTTTGAGAAAGAAATATTCCTTCCTCTTTAAGAAATGGAATTATATATTCTAGTATTGTACTAAGCTTTGAAACTCCTCTACAAAGTCCTAAATCATAACTCTCTCTTTTCTCATCAGATATAAAATCTTCAGCTCTAGAAGTTACTATCTCTACATTTTCAAGTCCTAGCTCATCTTTTACCATTTGTAAAAATTTAGTCTTCTTACCAATTGAATCCATAAGTGTAAATCTTATATTTTCATTAAATATAGCTAATACCATTCCAGGAAATCCTGCTCCTGTTCCTACATCTATAGCACTTTTCATATCCCATTTTATTAGATTTTGTAAAAGTAATGAATCTAAAAAATGTTTCTCTATTATTAATTTTTCATCTCTCATAGCTGTTAGATTTGTATGAGAATTATACTCTAATAACAGTGAAAGATATTTTAATAAATTATCAACTTTTTTCTCTGTATATTCTACACCTATCTCTTTTAGTCCTGAAATTAAGAACTCTCTCATCTTAATTCCCCCTTGCTTTCAAATAGATTAGTAATACCTGTATATCTGCTGGAGATACTCCTGATATTCTTGAAGCTTGTCCTATATTAAGTGGTCTAGCAGCTTTTAATTTATCTTTAGCTTCTTTAGGTATATTTTCTAATGTATCATAATCTAAATCAGCTGGTATTTTTTTATTTTCTAAGCTCTTATGCTTCTCTATCATTTTCATAGATCTTTCTATATATCCAGAGTATTTAACTTGAACTTCTACTTGGTACTCAGTATCTCTACAATAATCCTCTATTTTCATATCACTAAGTTCAGATATATATTTTATATCTTGGAAAGTTACACTTGGTCTTCTAAGTAATTCAAAATATGTAACTCCATCTTTTAAAGGTGTCTCTCCTCTTTTTTCTAATACTTCATTTACTCTAGGATTACTTGGTCCTACATAATTTTCCATTAACTTAGCTTTTATCTCTTCTACATCTTTTTCTTTCTTTTGTACTCTTCTATACTCTTCTTCTGGTAATAGTCCTATTTCATATCCTATCTTAGAAAGTCTTAAGTCAGCATTATCCTCTCTAAGTAATAGTCTATACTCACTTCTAGCTGTAAACATTCTATAAGGTTCATTTGTTCCTTTAGTTACTAAATCATCTATTAAAGTTCCTATATATGAATCAGCTCTATCTAGAATTACTGGCTCTTTACCTTGTAATTTTCTTACTGCATTGATTCCAGCCATAAGTCCTTGAACTCCTGCCTCTTCATAACCTGATGTTCCATTTATCTGTCCAGCTAAGAAAAGGTTTTCTACTGTTCTACTCTCTAAGGAATATTTTATCTCTTGAGGTGGAATATAGTCATATTCTATAGCATAAGCATATCTCATTATATGAGCATCTTCTAGTCCAGAGATATTTTTTAACATTCCCTCTTGTACATCTGTTGGTAACGATGAAGATAATCCTCCTAAATATATCTCATTTGTTTCACTACCTTCTCTCTCTAAGAAAAGATGGTGTTGATTTTTATCTTCATATCTAAATACCTTATCTTCTATTGATGGACAATATCTTGGTCCTGTTCCTTGAATTGTTCCATTAAATAATGGAGATCTATGTTTATTGCTTTTTATTATCTCATGAACTTTTTCATTAGTATGAGCTATATAACAAGAGATTTGTTCTCTATTTTTTATCTCTTCATCACTTGTTCTACTTGAAAACTTTAATAGCTCTTCATCTCCTGGTTGTTCCTCTACCTTTGAAAAATCTATAGTTCTGGCATCTATTCTTGATGGTGTCCCAGTTTTAAATCTTCCCAATTTAATTCCAGCTTTTTCAAGAGATAAAGGTAAATCATCAGAAGATAACTCTCCCATTCTTCCACCGCTAAAGTGATTTTGTCCTATATGGATTAATCCTCTCATGAAAGTACCTGTTGCTAAAATTACCATTTTAGCTCTATACTCAACACCTTCTCTTATTTTTACTCCTATAACTTTTCCATCTTCTATTACTAAATCAGTTACCATTCCTTGAATTGTACTAAGATTAGGGCAATTTTCAAGAGTTTTTTTCATCTCTTTAGCATATTTTACTTTATCTGCTTGAGCTCTTAAAGCTCTAACTGCTGGTCCTTTTTTAGTATTTAAAACTCTTATTTGAACAAAAGTTTTATCTATATTTCTTCCCATCTCTCCACCTAAAGCATCTATCTCTTTTACTAAGTGAGATTTAGCTGGTCCGCCAATTGATGGGTTACATGACATCACACCTATATTATCTAATGTAATTGTAAAAATAGCTGTTTTAGCTCCCATTCTAGCTGAACTAAGTGCTGCTTCACACCCTGCATGTCCAGCTCCAACTACAATAACATCAAAATTATGCATTTTCTCCTCCTAAAACTACTTTAAATTCTCAAAAAAATCTGCTGTTTTACTATCTGTAATTACTAAAAGAACATCTCCTTTTTCTATTACAGTAGTTGCCAGTGGATTTGGATTGAAACTTTGGTCTTCTTTTTTTATTCCTACTACATTTGAATTATATTTTTTTCTAATATCTAATTCAATTATGCTTTTTCCCCAAAATATAGATGGAGCTTTTACTTCTAACAATAAGAAATCTGCTGAAAATCTTAAGTGCTCTACTAAATTTGGCTCCATAGCTAATTGAGCAACTCTTCTTCCCATATACTCTTCAGGATATATTACTTTATTTGCACCTATTTTAGCTAAAACTTTTCCATGACTTTTTGTAACTGCTTTAGCTATAATTTTCTTTACCCCTAACTCCTTTAAATTAAGAGTTATCATAATACTTGGTTCTATATCACCTACACATACAAAAGCTATATCATAGTTATTTATCCCTAACTCTTTTAAGCTTTTTACATCTGTAGCATCCATCATTATGGCATTATCTACTATATTTTCATTTATACAATCTTGTACAATTTCTTCATCACTATCTATAGCTAAAACCTCTTCATTTGATTCATATAACGTCTGTGCTACACTCGTTCCAAACCTTCCTAAACCAATTACTAAATATTGTTTCATAATCTTTTATCTCCTTAAAATTAACCTACTAATATATTCTCTTTTGGATATTTTGAAATAGCTTTTTTCTTAGTTTCTCCTATTGCTAATGCAAAAGTAAGAGGCCCTAATCTTCCTATAAACATAGTTATTATTATAAGAAGTTTTGAAAGAACACTTAGTTGTGGAGTAATTCCTAATGTAAGACCCACTGTTCCAAAAGCTGAAATAACTTCAAATACTACTTGCTCCATAGTAAAATCTTCTATTACCAAAATGCAAGTAATAATAAAAGCTACATATGTAATAGCAATTACTAATATTGCTAAAGCTCTATTTAAAATTTCCCAATCTATTCTTCTGTTAAAAACTTCTATATTTCCTTTTTTCTTTGCTATCCCTATAACATAGAACATTATTACTCCAAAAGTAGTAGTTTTTATTCCCCCACCTATAGACCCAGGAGAAGCTCCTATAAACATCAATATACAACTAATGAATATTGTTGCATCTCTTAAACTTCCCAATGGAACAGTATTAAATCCTGCTGTACGTAAAGTTACACTTTGGAAATAAGAAGCTAATATTTTTTCAAAGAAATTTAAATCTCCAATTGTATTTGGATTAGAATATTCTAATATTAAAAATAGTATCATTCCTCCCAAAGTAAGTATTATAGAAATAAGGATTGCCATTTTTGAAGTAAGATTGAATCTATCAATACCATTTCTTATAACAACGATAAATGAAGTTATTACAGCAAATCCTATTCCTCCTAAAGTTATTAAATAACCCACTGTTAAATTTACCACAACATTTGAAGAAAAACCTTCTAAATTATTAGAAAATAGTGCAAATCCAGCATTACAAAATGCTGAAATAGAATGGAAAATTCCAAAATATATAGCTTTTCCCAAACTCATTTTATCCATAAATTGAGTTGTTAAAATAATTGCACCTATACTTTCTATCGTAAAGACAACAAAAAGTAATTTTTTTATAAACTCTCCTATCTCCCCACTATTATCAGCATTCCTCTCCTCTTTTAGTAGCTCTCTTTCATAAAAAGTCATTTTTTTCCCAGTAGCTAAAAATAGAATAGAAGAAAATGTCATTACCCCTAAACCACCTAATTGTATAAAAAATATTATAATGGTAGTTCCTATTGGAGAAAATACAGTTGCTGTATCTACTACAGTAAGCCCTGTTACACATATTGCTGAAACAATAGTAAATAATGAAGATAGAAAACTTAACTCCTTTCCTTCATTTAATGAAAATGGCATCATCAATAAAAATGTTCCTACTATTATTGCTAACAAAAAACCTAATATTAACTTTCTTGAAGGTGAAAGCTTTTTTAAGTACTCTTTAATTATATCTACTTCCATTTTTTCCCTTTCCTAATTTTTTCTATCTTAACATTATACATTATTTGGTAAAATTTTACAACTCCTTAGTTAAATAAAAATTCTCTCAGAATAAAAAATAAATTTTAATTTCTTTCATATATAAAAAAAAGAGAAAAGTTAAAAATTATATTAACTCTTCTCTTTATTTTATCTTTTATTTGAATTTTTAATTTTTATTTTTTACCTTAAATTTAATTTCATCATTCTCAAGAACCACATCAACTTTATCTCTCTCTTTAATTTCATTTGAAAGTATAAGTTTAGCAAGAGATGTTTCTAACTCTTTTTGAATATATCTTCTAAGTGGTCTTGCACCATATTGTGGCTCATAAGCATTTTCAGCTAGATATTTTATAACATCTTCAGAAAAATCAAGTTGGATATATCTATCTTTTAATTTTTCTTCTACTGATTTTAAAGTAAGTCTTACTATATCTTTGATAGAAGCTAAATCAAGAGCTTTAAATGTAATAATCTCATCTACTCTATTTAAAAATTCTGGTCTAAAGTTTGCTTTTAATTGATCTAGTACTCTTTCTTTTGTAGCTTCACTTAAGTTTATATCATCAAGAATTAGGCTACTTCCTATATTTGATGTCATTATAATCAAAGTATTTTTAAAGTCTACAACTCTACCTTGTCCATCTGTAAGTCTTCCATCATCAAGGACTTGTAAAAGAATATTAAATACATCTGGATGAGCTTTTTCAATTTCATCAAATAATATTACAGAGTAAGGTTTTGTTCTCACAGCTTCTGTAAGTTGTCCTCCTTCTTCATATCCAACATATCCTGGAGGTGCACCAATTAATCTAGTAGTTGAAAATTTATCCATATACTCACTCATATCTATTCTAATTACAGAGTCTTCACTATCAAATAAGTTATAAGCTAGAGATTTTGCTAGATAAGTTTTACCTACTCCTGTAGGTCCTAAGAATATAAATGATCCCATAGGTCTATTAGCATCTTTAAGTCCCGCTCTTGACCTAATCATAGTATCTGCAACAGCTTTAACTGCTTCGTCTTGACCTTTTACCCTCTCTTTTAAAGAATTTTCAAGATTTAAAATTTTCTCTTTTTCTGTTTCTGCTAATTTTGATACAGGTATTCCTGTCCATTTTGATACTATATCAGCTATCTCATCAGAAGTTACCTCTTGTTTTAGAAGTCCACTACTTCCATAAACAGCATCTAATCTATCTTGTTGCTCTTTCAATTGTTTTTCTAAAGTTCCAAGTTTTCCATATTTCAATTCTGAAAGTTTAGTTAAATCATAATTTCTTTCAGCTTGTTCCATTTCAAGTTTTACTTTTTCAATCTCTTCTTTTATCTCTTTTACTTTAGTAATATCTTTTTTCTCTAATTCCCATTGAGACTTCAATAAAGATTTTTTAGAGTTTACTTCAGCTAATTCTTTTTCAAGATTTTCTAATCTCTCTTTAGATGCTGTATCTGTTTCTTTTTTCAAAGCTTCTCTTTCAATTTCAAGTTGCATACTCTTTCTTGTTAATTCATCTAACTCTGCTGGCATAGAATCTATCTCTGTTCTAATCATTGCAGCAGCCTCATCTATTAAGTCAATAGCTTTATCTGGTAACTGTCTATCTGCTATGTATCTATTACTTAAAGTAGCAGCAGCTACAATAGCTCCATCTGATATTCTAACTCCGTGATACATTTCAAATTTTTCTTTAAGTCCTCTTAGTATTGATACAGTATCTTCTACAGTTGGTTCATTTACTAAGACAATTTGGAATCTTCTTTCAAGAGCTGGGTCTTTCTCAATATATTTTCTATATTCATCAATAGTAGTTGCTCCTATTACTCTTACCTCTCCTCTAGCAAGCATAGGTTTTAAAATATTACCAGCATCCATAGCTCCATCAGTTTTTCCTGCTCCTACTATAGTATGGATTTCATCTATAAATAGAATAATATTTCCATTTGAATTTTCTACCTCTTTAAGTACACCTTTTAGTCTCTCTTCAAATTCTCCTCTAAATTTTGCACCAGCAATTAAAGCACCCATATCTAGAGAATAAATAGTTTTTCCTTTTAGTGATTCAGGTACATCCCCATTTAAAATTCTCTGAGCAAGTCCTTCAGCAATAGCAGTTTTACCTACTCCAGGTTCCCCTATTAATATAGGATTATTTTTAGTTCTTCTCGAAATAATTTGAATAGTTC
>UMFI01046577.1_pt1 | contig 12742 bp, 5 predicted proteins | sample 1964951 | NCBI WGS metagenome assembly UMFI01 (sample SAMEA4836040, study PRJEB28245) | human gut metagenome | biome: gut microbiome; material: fecal sample | place: Denmark | collected 2008 | reverse complement strand
TTTTTGTGGCAACGAGTAAAGAACCAGCTGCGAAATTCAGGGTGAAAGGGGTGATTGAAGGAATTCCTTCAACGATCGATCCTTGTGTCTTTGTGGATGATGACGGACAACCTTATATATATACTAGTGGTGCCGGTAAAGGTTGTTGGGGAGCAAAATTACGTAAGGATGATTGGACTAAGTTGGATGGTGTAATGAGTCCTTTAGCAGGTTTTACCGATTTTCATGAAGCTCCTTGGGTGCATAAATACAAGGGGAAATATTATTTGAGCCACTCAGATAATCATGCTTCCAGTCAAGGAGGTAACCGGATGCAATATTCTGTGTCAAATAATCCCTTGGGACCATTTACTCCGTGCGGTGTATATATGTATCCTCATGGTGAAGAAACGGCACACGGTTCAATTGTAGAATATAAGGGGAAATGGTATACCTTCTATCATACCGCTAATTATTCTGGTAGAGGAGCTTTGCGGTCCGTTTGTGTAGATCCGATTGAATATGATCAAAATGATAGATTGAAAGTTGTACAAAACTGGGGACAGCCTTATGAAGGGAAAGTTCCGGAAGTAGATTTATCGGAGACATTGGTATTGGAAGCTGAACATTATAATAGAGGTGGCGAACATTATGGTTACCACAAGAATCCGTCGGAAGGGGATATACAGGTGGGCACGGATAATGGCATTACATATCTTAAAAGTATGAAGTCCGGAGAATGGGTGCGTTATTCAATTAATGTAAAACAGACTGGATCCTATGCTATTACTTGTCGGATGCGCCAGCAACGTTCGGGAGGAAAATTCCGTATTGCTATAAATGGAGTGTATAAGACGAACGAAATAAAGTTGAATGGTTCGGGCAGTACATGGAACGAAGCTTTTATATATCCTGTCGAATTACAAAAAGGTGAACAATATATTGATTTGCGTATTAAAGGTGGAGAATTGGATATTGATTGTATCAAGTTAGGAGAAGGATGCAGCCAAGTACCCGGTATCATTCAGGCGGAAGATTTCGATGAAGGAAAGTATCAATTTAGGGAAGGTTCGAAAGGTAATTTTAAAACTTACCGGAGTGATCAGGGAGTAGCTATCAGTGCTAGTAGTAACATCATCCACATTAGTAATACTTCTGGAGGAGATTGGATTCAATATACATTTAAGGTTTTGAGGCCGGTCTCGAATGTTACTGTTCGTGGGGCTGCAGAGAAAGATGGGAAGTTCGCTTTATCTTTTGATGGAGGAGAGTTGTTGACTCCTGTTCCAGCAACTACCGGAAACTGGAACACTTATAGTGATTTTCCAGTGTCAAATGTACAATTGTCGGAAGGTATTCATACGATGAAGATTCATATACTTAATCCAATGAATGTTGATTCATTCGACTTTCAATAAAATAAGGTTGACATCATTTGAAACAAAGTTTATAGACGAAGGCAAAGATAGCTCCTATCTTTGCCTTCGTCTATTTTTGTTGAGTTCTGATATAAGAATACTTTGTTACTATAGAAACTATGTCAATGCACTCATGTATAAAGATGGGGAATACCATTTATATTTTCAATATAATCCATCAAATAGTACTCTATGCAACATATATTACAGCCTTTGAAACATTTTTTTTAGTCGATTGATATAAATCAACCGTAATTTGCATCATCGATAAAGATAAAATTCGTACTTTTAAATTAATAACATCAAACTAATGCTCAGTATTATGAAGAACAAAAAACTTCTTTGCGGTGTTTGTTTCCTGTTTACTTTCATGTCAGCCCTCTGTGGGCAAAACATAACAGTGAAAGGAAACGTTACTTCCAAAACGGATGGTCAGCCGATTATTGGCGCTTCCGTCATTGAGACTATATCCACAACTAATGGAACGATTACCGATTTTGACGGTAACTTCACGCTTTCTGTTCCTACTAATGCTACTTTAAAGATTTCGTATATCGGTTATAAGCCCGTGACTGTGAAAGCGGCTGCCTCTATCCAAGTTTTATTGGAAGAAGATACGCAAATGGTGGATGAAGTGGTGGTGACAGGTTATACTACTCAGCGTAAAGCCGATTTGACCGGTGCGGTATCTGTGGTAAAAGTTGATGAAATTCAGAAACAAGGTGAAAATAATCCGGTAAAAGCACTCCAAGGGCGTGTTCCCGGTATGAATATTACTGCTGATGGTAATCCAAGTGGTACGGCTACTGTTCGTATTCGTGGTATCGGTACATTGAACAACAACGACCCTCTTTATATCATTGATGGTGTGCCTTCTAAAGCAGGTATGCATGAACTGAATGGAAATGATATTGAATCTATCCAGGTTCTGAAAGATGCGGCTTCTGCTTCTATTTATGGTTCGCGTGCCGCAAATGGTGTTATCATCATTACTACTAAACAAGGTAGGAAAGGACAGATTAAGATTAATTTCGACGCTTCGGTTTCCGCATCTATGTACCAGTCTAAATTAGATATGATGAATACTGAGCAATATGGGCGTACATTATGGCAAGCCAATGTGAACAGTGGTAAGAATCCGAATGCTAATTCTATCGGTTATCAATACGACTGGGGATATAATGCTGAAGGCTATCCTGTGTTGGATAACATCTATGTTTCCAAATTTATTGATGATGCCAATACAATAGCAACAGGTGATACGGACTGGTTTGATGAAATCACACGTACCGGCTTTATTCAACAATACAATCTTTCGTTGAGTAATGGAACGGAAAGAGGTAATTATTTCTTTTCTCTGGGATATTATAAAAATGACGGTTTGATTAAATATACAAACTTCGACCGTATTTCTGCACGTATTAATAGTGATTATAAGGTGATAGATAATATTCTGACTATCGGTGAGCATTTCACTCTGAACCGTACGACGGAAGTCCAAGCTCCAGGGAATATCATGAGTGACGCCATGATTGCCCTTCCCATGATTCCCGTACACACTGTGGATGGAACGAATTGGGGAGGTCCCAACAGTACTATGCCCGACCGCCAAAATGTGGCTCGTGTAATTTATGATAATCGGAACAACCGATATACTTATTGGCGTTTGTTCGGTGATGCGTATGTAAACCTGAACCCGGTGAAAGGACTTAATATCCGTTCCACTTTTGGATTGGACTATGCACAGAAGTATCAACGTAATTTTACGCTTCCTTACAACACCGGTTTCCTGAACAGTGATAAGGATGCGGTTGAGATGAAACAGGAGCATTTCACCAAATGGATGTGGAATGCTGTGGCCACTTACGAATTGGAGATTGGCAAACATCGTGGAGATGTTATGGCAGGTATGGAGTTGAATCGTGAAGACGACATAAACTTTGCTGCTTACCGTGAAGGATTTGCGATTCTGACTCCCGATTATATGTATCCTTCCGCAGGAGTAGGACAGTCACAGGCAAGTGGCGGAGCAGGTGGTTTCTCACTGGTTTCTTTCTTCGGAAAACTGAACTATTCGTATGCTGATAAATATTTACTTTCATTTACCCTCCGTCGTGACGGGTCTTCCCGTTTTGGTAGCAATAATAAATATGCTACTTTCCCTTCCGTTTCTTTGGGATGGCGTATTAGTCAGGAGGCTTTTATGGAAAAAACTAAAGATGTGATTGACGATTTGAAAATTCGTGCGGCTTGGGGACAAACCGGTAATCAGGATATTGAAAATTACGCACGCTATTCTATCTACGAATCTAAATACGGTACAGGTAATCCTCCTACTTATGGAACTTCTTATGATATTACCGGAAGTAACGGCGGTAGTTTGCTTCCTTCCGGATTTGTGCGTACTCAGATTGGAAATGACGATATCAAGTGGGAAACTACTACACAAACCAATGTCGGTATGGATTTCAGTTTGTTTAATCAGACATTGTATGGCTCTGCCGAATATTACTATAAAAAAACAACGGATATTTTGATAAAACCGTCTTACATCGGTATTCTTGGAGAAGGTGGCGGGCAGTGGAGAAATGCCGGTTCGATGGAAAACAAGGGCTTTGAGTTTAATTTGGGCTATCGCAATAAGACGGCTTTCGGGCTTAGCTATGATATTAACGCGAACCTCGGTTTGTATCGGAACAAGATTTTGTTTGTACCGGGTGAAGTGGCTTCTACCGGAGATTTCGGTGGTGACGGGGTGATGAACATTATCGGTCATTCTATTAATATGAGAGCCGGTTACATTGCCGACGGTATTTTCAAGTCACAGGAAGAAGTGGACAATCATGCCGATCAGACCGGAAAAGGCGTAGGGCGTATCCGCTATAAAGATTTGGATAATAATGGTGTTATTGATACTAAGGACCAGACTTGGATCGGAAATCCGAATCCTGATTTCACGTATGGACTCAATATCTATCTGGAATATAAGAACTTTGATTTGACTATGTTTTGGCAAGGTGTGCAGGGAGTGGACGTTTACAATGAGGTGAAGAAGAATACCGACTTCTGGTCGGTAGGCGATATGAATGCTAATCGTGGCATCCGTCTGTTGGGAGCATGGACTCCGCAGAATCCGGGATCGGATATTCCTGCCGTTTGTTTGGAAGACTTGAATAATGAAAAGAGAATTTCCAGTTATTATGTAGAAAACGGTTCTTATCTGAAACTTCGGAATTTACAATTAGGTTATACATTGCCGACAGATATCTCGAAGAAAATAAAGATGGAACGTTTGCGATTCTATTTCAGCGCACAGAATTTGCTGACCATCAAAAGTAAGAACTTTACCGGTATGGATCCGGAAAATCCGAATTTCGGTTATCCGATTCCTCTCAATCTTACGTTCGGTTTCAACATAGGTTTTTAATTCATTAAATAAAGATAATTATGAAAATCAAGAATATATATATATCCTCTTTGCTGTTGGTAGCCTCGTTGGTCGGTACTACCGGTTGCAATGACTTTTTGGAAAGAGACTTACAGGGAAGTTCTGACGAGGGACAAACGATTAGTCCCGATAATGTGGACAATCTGGTAATTGCTGCTTACGCTCACATGGTGTCCGGTGAGGATATGAACAGTCCTTTCAGCCTTTGGCCGTATGGAAATGTCCGTGCAGATGATGCTTATAAAGGCGGGGCAAACTCCGAAGACGGTTCGCATTTCCATTTTCTGGAGATTGCTACGGGGATGACTACTGACAATTGGGCTTTTGATGATATCTGGTATCGTCTTTATTCGGGGGTGGCACGTGCCAATGCTGCTTTGAAATCTTTGGATGGTATGGATGCAAATACTTATCCGCAGAAGAATGAACGTATCGGTGAGATGCGTTTCTTACGTGGTCATTATATGTTTCTGTTGAAAGTGATGTTCAAGCATATCGTTTATGTAGATGAAACGATTCCTACTTCGGACTATACCAAGATTTCTAACCGCCAGTATACTAACGACCAACTTTGGCAGAAGATAGCAGATGACTTTAAGTTTGCATATGATCATCTTCCCGATACACAAGTGGAAAAAGGGCGTCCTACGCAGGCTGCTGCATCGGCCTATCTGGCAAAGGTGATGCTTTACAAAGCTTATCGCCAGAATGAAAAGAATGAAGTGACCGAAATTAATGAAGATGATTTGAAAGCTGTAATTACGTATACGGATAATGCTATCATGACTGCCGGAGGTTTTGGTCTGGAAGAAGATTTTGCATATAATTTTCTGCCGCAATATGAGAACGGAAAGGAATCTATTTGGGCTGTCCAATATTCGCAGGATGATAATACGATGTATGGCAACTTGAACTTTGGTAATGAGTTGACAGCTCCGCAATTCTTCGGGTGTTGTGATTTTCAGAAGCCTAGCCAAAACTTGGTGAATGCTTTCCGCACGGAAAACGGTAGGCCGATGTTCGATACTTACAATGAGAAAGATAATTATGATGTGCAAGGCAACTACGATCCCCGTTTATTCCACACGGTGGCGATTCCGGGATTTCCTTATAAGTATAATGTGAACTATATTTTTGATAAGACGTGGACACGTAACGAACAGGAATATTATGGTCTTTACTCATCTTTAAAAGAGAATGTGGACCCCGATTGTTCTTGCCTGAAGAAAGTGAATTCTCCGTTTGTTGCTAATTCGATGAACCGTATTGTATTGCGTTATGCAGATGTAGTGCTGATGCGTGCCGAGGCATTGATTCAGTTGAATCGTTTGTCGGAAGCATTGCCGTTGGTCAATGAGATACGTAACCGTGCAGCCCGTAGTACTACGCTTGTTTTTGATTATGGGGCAAGTTTTAAAGTAGAACCGTATACAATGGCCGAATGGACTGATCGGGACATTGCTATGAGAGACCTGAAATGGGAACGTCGTCTTGAACTGGCATTGGAAGGAAGCCGCTTCTTTGATTTAGTTCGTTGGGGAGATGCGGCAAAAGTGATGAATCAATATTATGCGTCGGAAGCTAGTCGTCGTTCTTATTATTCGGATGCAAATTTTACAGCAGGAAAGAATGAATATCTGCCTATTCCTCAGAAGCAGATCAATTATAGTGGTGGTTTGTATCAGCAAAATAATGGTTGGGAGAAATAATAAATGGGAATTATGAAGACTTTGATAGATAAAATATATATGGTGTTACTGGCTGCACTTTTACTTTCTGCAGCTGGATGTAGTGATGATGATGACACATCGTTGGCTTTGAATGGTGATACATGGATTACTTCTTTCCATATCGAAGGTTATGATAACTTTATCGTTGAGCAGGATAATCAGGCGAGAAGCATTAAAGTACATGTGGAAGATAATACAGATGTGACAAATTTAATTCCGGTATTTACTTTGTCCGAAGGGGCTACGGCGAATTTGGAAAGTGGTAAACCTGTTAACTTTACAATGCCTGTAGTGGTAAAAGTCACAAACGGAAATGTATTTATGAATTATACGATTTCCGTAGAATTGGATAAGCCGCAGATTACTGGATTTATGATAGGAGAGTATGCGGGCAGAATTGATGAAACAAACAAGGAAATCGTTGTGTATGTACTTGAAGACATGGATATTACCGCTTTGTCTCCAGTCGTTACTGTTCCTGATGGTGCTACGGTAAGCCCGTTGTCAGGCACTACATTGGATTTCACTACACCTAAAGAATATACGGTTACAAATCATTTGAATGCAGCCACTTATACGGTGAAGGTAGAAAAGGTAAGAACTTTTGTTTCAATGGCATTTATCGGAACTGCTGCAACTATTGATGAACTGACTAATAATGAAGAAAAAGCCGCTGCTCAATGGATGTTGGATAATATGCCGGGAGCAAGGTATATTTCATATTCAGATTTGAGGGATGATAACCCGAAAGTGAAACTTGATCCGGAACAGATAAAAGTCATTTGGATTCATGATGATAATCCTATCTATGATGATAATGGATTTAATTGGAATTCAAAGAATAATATTAAGAATTATTATCAGACAGGTGGAAATTTGTTATTATCTCGTGGAGCTTTACGATATATTGTAAAAGATCGGTGGGCTATTTCTATGGATGGTAGAGATCCTAATAATCAATTTAGGAGTGAAGATTCTCAGACTGTTACAGAAAAACCTTGGGGCTTTTCAATAGAGGGTATCTCTCATGAAATATTTGATGGCTTAGTAACTGAGGATAATTCTAATATTTATTTAATAAATACAGGTTATCATATTTTTAATTGGGTATTTCAATGGTGTATAGATTGGGAACCTTATTGGGGAATAGAAGGATGGAGACAACAAACTGGTGCAATAGAGTTGGGGTATGATGTTTCCAATCACAATGCAGTGCCTATCGCTGAGTTCCCTTCTCGCCAGATAGGAGGAAATAGTAGTGGAAAGGTAATATGTATTGGCATGGCAGCTTATGATTGGTATGATGAAAACCAATCAGATAATCAATATCGTGGTAATATCGAGAAGCTTACCTCTAATGCACTCGATTACTTAAGCAAGTAAAGTATAATCTGATAAAGAAAAGCAAATTATGAAAACTATGATATTAATGGCTTCAATATTGTGTCTGTCAATATCGTTTGCTGCTTGCAGCGATGATAACAGTCCGGTAATCACAGATAAAAATCTGAATGAAACGACAACATTCTTTAGTTCGACGGAATCGAACAATTATACGACTTATTACAAACCTTATGTTGGTTATGTAGGTGATCCAATGCCTTTTTTTGATCCGGTAAGTAAAGAGTTTCGTATTCTTTACCTTCAGGATGATCGTGACGGTAATTCTACTATCTATCATCCTATCCACGAATTGGCAACTACGGATGTGGCAAACTATATCTCTTTCCGCGAAGCAATACCATGCGGAACAGCAGTAGAAGATGATCCGGCTATCGGGACAGGAAGTACTGTTTATGATGAGGCTACGAAAACTTATTATACTTTTTATACAGGACATAAAGCTACCGAACCTCGTGAAGTAATATTGTTGGCTACTTCCAAAGATTGTAAAACCTGGACTAAAGACCGTTCATTCCGTTTATCGGCTCCAATAGAAGCAGGGTATGATAAAAATGAATTCCGCGATCCATATGTTTTTTATGATGCAACTGCGCAATGTTATAGGATGTTAGTTTCTGCTCTGAAAAATGGGGATGGATATATCATTGAGTTTACTTCTACCAATTTGCATGATTGGGATTTAAAACCGGAACCGTTCTTCAATAATATTTGGGGGCGTTTCTATGAATGTCCGGATGTTTTTCAGATGGGAAGTTATTGGTATATGGTTTATTCTTCACAAGGAACAAAAAATGAACCGGCCGTTGTCCAATATTTCTATGCGCAGACTTTGGAGGAATTGAAGGGAATAGCTGTAGAGAATGGGCAGTTCCCTACTTTCGTACCCCACGAAGGATGGTTAGATGGAGTTAGTTTTTATGCTGGAAAAACAGCGGGCGATGATACAAATCGTTATCTTTGGGGATGGTGTCCGACACGTGAAGGGCAGAAAACCACAGGTACCAAAAATTGGGCAGGAGCATTGGTCGCTCATAGATTGATTCAGAACGGAGATGGAACATTAAGTTTGGATGTTCCACAAGCGATTTCCGCCAAATATTCCCAATCGGTGACATTGACTGAAAAGACGAAGGTAGGGGATGTAACGGTCAGCACTTCTTCTTATACATTGAAAGCAAATTCATTTGTCCGCTTCGCCCGTTTGAGAAACCGGAACAAAATAACCATGACTGCAACAATCCCTGAAGAGAATGAAGCCGTATTCGGACTTTCATTTGTCGATTGCAGTGATAAGGCAGAAAAGGCGCGTATTTTCATTGAAGATAAATATAATTTCCTGAAGTTGAAAGAAGTAGAAGTAAATGAGAAAACAGGTGAATGGAATGATGCGGGTGCTATAACAGAACGTGCTATAACTCCGGCTGCTGACAATGTATATCATATAGAGGTCTATACTGAAGAATCTGTGTGCGTAGTCTATATAAATGGAAGGTATGCTTTCACCAACCGTATTTATGATTTGGCTAAAAATCCTTGGGCTATTTTTTGTACTGAGGGTGAAGTGACTGTATCTGATATAAAATTGAGTACTTATTAATTGAGAAAGTAACATCTTTTATAGCGTTTGAAACAAATGTGATAGGCGCTCCGATGCATTGCGCCTATCTTTGCATTGCAACAACCAAGAAATATGATACTATTAATAATAAGTAATAACCTTAATACCATAAACATGAATGTATTTTTACCTTTGAGAAAACTTCAGACTCTTCTGATTTGTTCCATTTTTATGAATATCTCGCTTCTGGCTTTAGCTGCAGATCCTTCTCTTTTAATAAAAGATTTAGGAGAAGGACATTGTTTGGTGCGTGTCAATACTACTCAGAAATACTTGTTATTACCGGTAGAAGATGCATCGCCTGACGTACGTATCAGTATGATTGCTGATAACAAAGAAGTGAAGAGCTTTGATGTCCGTCTGGCTATTAACAAGGTAGATTATTTTGTTCCGGTAGACCTTTCCGATTATTCCGGTAAGTTGGTTTCATTTAAATTCAAAATGAATTCAAATGATCCGGTACGTGTCAATCTTTCACCGGATAACACCGCTTGCTGTAGAGAAATGAAGTTGTCCGATACCTTCGATACAACTAATCGTGAAAAGTTCCGTCCTGTTTATCACTTCTCACCTCTTTATGGATGGATGAATGATCCCAACGGAATGGTATATAAAGACGGAGAATATCATTTGTTTTATCAACATAATCCATACGGTTCCAAATGGGGAAATATGAATTGGGGACATGCTATCAGTAAAGACTTAATCAATTGGGAACATCGGCCTGATGCTATAACCCCGGATGCGTTTGGCACTATTTTCAGTGGTTCGGCTGTGGTGGATCATAATAATACAGCTGGTTTTGGTGCAGGTGCTATCATCGCTATCTATACACAGAACGGTGATCGTCAGGTGCAAAGTATCGCTTACAGTACCGACAATGGACGTACTTTTACAAAGTATGCGGATAATCCGGTGTTGGTATCTGAAGCCCGCGATTTCCGCGATCCGAAAGTCTTTTGGTATGAAGGGACAAAACGTTGGATTATGGTACTTGCCGTAGGGCAGGAAATGCAGATTTTCTCTTCTCCCAATTTGAAAAACTGGACTTTTGAAAGCAGTTTCGGTAAGGGACAAGGTGCTCACGGAAATGTTTGGGAATGTCCGGATTTATTTGAACTTCCCGTGGAAGGTACGAATGAAAAGAAATGGGTGTTACTTTGCAGCTTGGGCGACGGTCCTTTCGGTGACTCGGCCACTCAATACTTTGTCGGAACGTTCAACGGAAAAGAATTTGTAAACGAATCACCCTCCAAAACCAAATGGATGGACTGGGGAAAAGACCATTACGCCACTGTTACTTGGAGTGATGCTCCCGACAACCGTCGCATTGCTATCGCATGGATGAGCAACTGGCAATATGCAAACGATGTTCCTACCTCTCAATACCGTAGCCCGAACTCTGTTCCTCGCGATTTGAGCCTGTTCACCGTAGATGGCGAGACTTATCTTCAGTCTGCTCCCTCTCCCGAACTGCTGAAACTGCGTGACGTCTCCAAGAAACGCTCGTTCAAAGTGAACGGAACACGTATCATCAAAGACATGATTGCCGGCAATGAGGGTGCATACGAAATAGAACTGACTATCGAAAATCAACATGCGGATGTAATCGGCTTCCGTCTCTACAATGACAAAGGCGAAGAAGTGGATATGCAATATGACATGAAAGAAAAGAAATTTTCGATGGACCGCCGCAAAAGCGGAGATGTAGGTTTCAATGAGAACTTCCCAATGTTGACCTGGACGGCTATTGAGAGTGGAAAAGACGAATTGAAACTCCGTCTGTTTGTCGACAAATCCAGTGTGGAAGCCTTTGGCGATGGCGGACGTTTTGTGATGACTAATCAGGTGTTCCCGTCGGAACCTTACACTCATATCGACTTTTACAGTAAAGGAGGAGCGTATAAAGTAGATTCGTTTGTGATTTACAAGTTGAAGAAATAAGCTCATTCTCCTTACTCTATGTGCTCTTTGCCCGCTTCTTTGTTTTAGGGTGATGTACATTGCCCTATGGAAACAGAATTCATCGTATAAAAGATAAAATAATGGAAAACAGTAAAAACTCTTCCCTCTCCAAACTAGTCCCGGTGATGCTTTGCTTCTTCGCCATGGGATTTGTTGACCTGGTAGGCATTGCCTCCAATTACGTAAAGGCGGATCTTGGTCTGTCGGACTCACAGGCGAATATCTTTCCGTCATTAGTATTCTTCTGGTTTTTGATATTCTCTGTACCTACAGGTATGCTGATGAGCCGCATTGGTCAGAAGAAAACCGTATTGCTTAGTTTGATTGTAACTTTCGCTTCTCTGTTGCTACCCGTTTTTGGTGACAGCTATATGCTGATGTTGATTTCTTTTTCTTTATTAGGAATAGGAAATGCGTTGATGCAGACTTCCTTGAACCCGTTGCTTTCCAATATCGTACGTGGCGACCGTCTGGCAAGTAGCCTGACTTTCGGTCAGTTTGTGAAAGCCATTGCTTCTTTTCTGGCTCCTTACATCGCCATGTGGGGAGCGACGCAGGTCATTCCGACTTTTGATTTAGGCTGGCGCGTGTTATTCCCTATTTATATGATTGTAGCGATCATTGCCATTCTCTTGCTCAATATTACTCAGATTGAAGAAGAAAAAGAGGAAGGCAAACCGTCTACTTTCGGACAATGTCTGGCTTTGCTTGGCAAACCGTTTATCCTGCTTTGTTTTATTGGTATCATGTGCCATGTCGGTATTGATGTAGGTACAAATACTACCGCTCCAAAGATTCTGATGGAACGTCTTGGCATGGGGCTGGATGACGCTGCTTTTGCTACAAGCCTTTATTTTATCTTCCGTACGGCTGGCTGCTTCTTAGGATCGTTTATTTTACGCAAGATGTCAGCAAAATCTTTCTTTGGCATTAGTGTGGTGATGATGTTGGTAGCGATGGCCGGATTGTTTGTTTTTCATGAAAAAACAATGATTTATGCCTGCATTGCATTGATTGGTTTTGGTAATTCCAATGTATTCTCTGTTATTTTCTCGCAGGCGTTACTCTATCTTCCGGTGAAAAAGAATGAGGTTTCCGGCTTGATGATTATGGGACTTTTCGGAGGAACAGTGTTTCCGTTGGCTATGGGAGTTGCCTCCGATGCAATGGGGCAGAGTGG
>UMFI01000319.1_pt1 | contig 12745 bp, 7 predicted proteins | sample 1964951 | NCBI WGS metagenome assembly UMFI01 (sample SAMEA4836040, study PRJEB28245) | human gut metagenome | biome: gut microbiome; material: fecal sample | place: Denmark | collected 2008 | reverse complement strand
GTGTTACCAAACCACAATAGTCCTTTTTCATCTTTATAAGCAGCCCCATTCGTAAAAGTGGGTCCCGGTACTCCATCATTGAAAGTGAAGGCATCATACTCTTCTCCTTCTTCCTTTATGCGTAACAATCCATCATTGCAAGCCACCCACAACCAACCTTGGTTATCTTCCACGATCGACATCAGCGAATTGTCCGGAAGCGTAGAAAAGACGGAACGGTTCCGAAAACGATCCATCGTTAAAGTAGAGGTAAACAGACTCCCCTTTTCACGAATAAAATAAAGGTTGTGTCCGGCATCTTCATAAATGGTGCGCACCTTATCCCTATGCACAAATCCTTCAGGGAACACATTAGATCGTAAACTTTGAGAAGCAGGATCATATATACACATACCGGTTTCCGTGGCAATCCATCCTTTGCCGGTAGAGTCAAAACTAACTTCATAAACGTTACCTTCCGGCAATTGGGAATTGGCGCTGGTAAAGTGTTTGATCTGTTTTGCCTGTCTATTATAACAGAACAGTCCCTGTGAAGTGCCTATCCAGAGATTTCCTTTTTCATCCGGTCGCACACAAAAGATATGTCCTTTCTGAAACAGCTCTGTATCTCCTCCCTGGGCAAAATATTTTAGAGATAACGTCTCCGGATTCAACACCATCATACCTCCGCCATACGTACCGATATAATATTCGCCTTCATAAAAGCAGATTGTCAATATCAAATCTGAAGTCAAAACAGGTTTCACAAAACTCTTTACGACTCCGGTAGCTTCATTTATATAATACAAACCGTCACGTGAACCGATGACTTTTTCGTGTCCTCTGTTGACAAAAGAACGAATGGAAAGATTGGCAGAGTTAAACAGAGGAGGATAAGCATAAGTTCGGAAAAGACCATTCTGATAAAGTGAGTAATCCAAACCTGCCTGGAAGTGCCCCACCCAAACAGCACCTCTGTCATCCACCAATAGTGAATAAATGGAATTACTGCGAATACCTTCTTTATCACTTACATCGTGACAAAAACGACGGGTCACTTGTTGGGCTTTATGCGAAAGGAAATGAACGCCATTACCATCTGTTGCAATGTATATTGTCTCCTTTCCATCACTGGATATGTCGGAAATGACATCACAGCCTAAAGACACCGTATGCGAAAAGCTCTTTTTGTTTATATCGAAACGAACTACTCCCTGGCTCATTGTACCTAGATAAAGGGTTTCTCCAATACGAGTCAGGCAGCGGAAGTAATCGGCTTCGGGAACATTCTCCTGAAAATGCCAGGAATCAATCTTACCATCTTTCAATGAATAAGAGAATAAACCTTGCACTGTAGCCAGCCATAACGCACTTTTATCTTCATTCAGACAGAGGTCCATAATTCGATTACAGGCAGCCAGCATATTCCGGTCGGTCAATACTTGGAGCAATTGCCCGTCCTTTTGGATGAACAATCCTTTCTCCGTACCGATATAGAGAATATCTCCATCCGGAAGTAAGGTATTTACAGCAAAATCTATCTTTTCGGGAACAATTCTCTCCAGCTGTCCGTTTGCACGATTCAGACGCCAAAGTCCGATACCGTTTCCCACCCAAAGCTGATTGTCGGCTGTTTCCGTGATGCAGTTCACCCGTTTCTTCCTTCCGGAATCCACGCCTCGAAATTCATAATGTCGAACTTTCACACCATCAAAACGATCGAGACAATTATCTGTTCCTAGCCAGACAAAACCTTCCGAGTCTTTATAAATGGCGTTCACCAATAGCCCGGACAGTCCATCGGACATGACTACATTACGAAATGTATAATTCTGGGCTTGCAGATTTACACCGCAAGCCAAACACATTATTAAAAGAATCAGATATTTAATCGTGTTCTTCACTTACAACCGCTTCCTTTCATATTAAACATGTGACAAACATACATAAAAATCTCCAAAAGAGCACATTCCTTCTTATAAAAAAAGTCTCCCCTTCGTATCTGTTATATGTGATAAACAAATACGAAGGGGAGAAATTATTTACTCAATGCTATTGAAGATTTATTGATATTTCACTTTCACATGAGCGTTTTTGTAAACAACAGGGAAGTTATTACCATTCACAATAACAGTTGTCGGTTTCTTCTCACTTCTGAACGTTGCATGGAAAAAACAATGCAGGCCTTGTTCTATAATATATTAATCAGTTACAATATTATTCTTTATTGAACGTTTTTCAAAAATTCTTCCAATGCTGCATTAAATTCTTCCGGGCGTTCCATATTCAGCATGTGTCCGCAATCGTCAATTACTTTCAGTTTTCCATTGGGAAGATATTGTAAAATGGGAGGTTCTTTTGAGAATCGGTTGCCGGAAGAATGACCTTCAACAATTAAAGCAGGTACATCGGGATGGTTCTTTTTCAATTTCTCGATGGCATCCAAACCAGCTACCACCCGTACTTCTTTGTGCAAAGGTTGCCACGCATCCCACTCATCGATCATTTGCCATAGAGACTCACGCATCCGTTCACGCTGACTTCCTCCTGACTTCATTAATCCTTCAAACCACTCTTTCTTCATCACATCTACCCCTTTCTCTTTCAAAGCAGCAATCTCCTTATCACGTACTCTTGCTTCTTCCGGAGTCATCGGTTCACTTGGGCCTTTCGATTTCCGAATGTTTCCACTGGCTAAAAAAGCAGATAACATCCGGTCAGGGAAATACGCCAACATATCAGCAGTAATAAACCCACCCAAAGAAAGTCCGACGATATGCGCTTTCTTGATGTGCAAAGAATCCATCAAAGTAGCTAAATCTTCAGCGTGTGTGAATTGATAGTCTTCCGTTTGTGAAGACGAAATGCCATATCCTCTCAAATCATAGCGGATCACACGATATTTTTTTGCCAGTACGGAAAATTGTTCATCCCACATACGATGATCCAAAGAATGACCATGAACAAGGATGACGGGAGCACCTGTGCCGGCTTCCTCATAGTAAAGAGAACCGTTGCCCACTTCAACGCGGCCTTGTTTCACAACCAACGGATGTCCCTTTACAATCTCTGAAACAGTTCTCGAAATTACAGGACTACCATAAAAAGATGAGAAACCATCTTCTTTACTGGAAGCACCGACTACATGAGCAATAAAGAAGCCATAAACATTCTCCCGTTTATTGATCCATGGGTAAGCGCCAGCCCATCCTGGTGAACTAATCTGATAGGCTTCACCTGTCTTTTTATCGATTAATTCACGCCATTCTCCCAATCCGTAGATTCCATTGTGGGATTGTCCTAGCCCTTTCGCTACATAATTATCCGAGTTATTCGAAGGGATTATTGCGTCTTTCACTTGGTCGGCCTGCATTTCCTTTACAGTTTTTGCTGATATAATCCGCTTATCGTTATACATTCCATCATGATAAATCATAGATAGGAAATGAATATAATCGTTCAAGGTGGTACACAGCCCACCACCTAACATCGGGGCATGCCCGCCATCAGTATTTATCGGAGTAAAATGAGAATTCTTCATTTCCAATGGTTGCGCCAATAGTTCTTGAAAGAGAGTTTCAAACTCCTTCCCCATTGCCGCTTCCGCCATTCTTCCGGCAATCTGCATGGCAAGCCCTCCATACTGAAACCGGCTTCCCGGAGTAAAAACTGTATCTAACGGCAATATCTCAATAATGGCAGAATCCAGATGATTGTAATTATCTACGCGCGGTTCAGAAAGATAGGGACGCACTCCGGAAGTATGAGATAACAATTGTCGTAAAAGGATTTTTCCTTTAGCATCTCCCTTAAATTCCGGCAACCACTTTTCCACAGGGTCATCCCAGTCCAAACTGGTACTATCCACAACCGTTCCGATAACAGCAGCCGCCACCCATTTTCCGGCAGAGGCTACGTATACTTTTGTATCAGGAGTATAGCTACCATAGTTCTTCTGAAAAATGACAGAATCATTCTTTACTACACAGATAGAAGCACCGGGATAGTACTCTTTACTCACCCAGCCTTGAATAACAGAATCTAATGAAGAGAAGTTATAACGACTCCCTTGTACGGATAATACATTGCAGGAACCTGCAATAAAACAGATACTTATAAAAATTATGATTAATAATCTTCCCTTCATTTTCGTTATCTATTAACTTCGTATTAAACACAAATTACACGAACTACGCTGTTGTTTGATGCAATTATATTTGATGCAATTATAATTATAAAACCGCGTAATTCGTGTAATTCGTTCTTAAATTTTTCTATTTCGACTGCAAATCCCAATATACCACATAACGCTGATGATGCAAATCATAAAGCGGACGAATCACATCTCCTTGTTCTGTTGTAAATTTCAGTTCTTTTCCTGTACGCTGCAAAGTACGTTCCGGATGTTTCATATCTACTTTCAATGAGGTACGCAAATCGGCAGGTACATGGAAATTATAAGTATAATAATCATTATAAAGAGCTGGATTAGAGAAAGGTGCGGGAGCCTGCATACCTTCCGTACCCCGTTCTCCGGCAAGCACTAACGGGCCATACAATAAAGCTACCTTATTCGGATTATCGGGAGTGGCTTCCAATTCAATCTGCATCGGGTAAGTAGCCGAGATACGGTCATTATCTTTCCAGTCACGGGTGATAGCGATGTAAGAACCCGGCTTTTGTTTTACTGCTACTTTTTTACCGTTCACAAGAACTTCCGCTTTTTTACTCCATGAAGGATATCTTAGATAAACAGTAGTGCGAACCGGTTTCTCGGCACGAATAGTAAACCGGGTCGTTTCCTCTTTCGGAAATTCCGTTTCCTGGAGAAGGGTTAATCCTTTTTCTTTCCAGGTGACTTGGGAAGGAATAAACAGATTTACATAGATTCCCTGGTTGTTGTGGTAGTAGATAGCTTCTCCGTATTTAGCATGATTTTCGAATCCGCTGCCGACACAACACCAAAAAGAGTTCTCTTTGGTACTATACAGTTTATGTGAACCCGAAAGTAAGGGTAAGAAATAAGTGACCATTCCTGTTTCCGGATCTTGCTGTCCCAGGATATGATTATATAGTGCCCTTTCATAATAATCGGCAATAGATGAATCGCCCGTCCAACAGAAAAGATGACGACTAAGCTTCAACATATTATAAGTACAGCAGGTTTCTCCGGTATAGCCGGTCAAGTGTTTAGAGAATTTCTTCGGGTCGAAAAAATGCTCCTTATCACTACTGCATCCCGGAGCAAAAGTATGATGGTCAATCATGGTATGCCAGAAGAATTCCGAGAGCTTTTTGCTAGTCTCATTCTCTGTCAGTTCATAGTTACGCGCTTCGGCTATGACTTTCGGGATAAACGTATTTGTATGTTTGGTTCCCAAATCGTCCCGAAGTTCTTTCAACGGGTCAATTACATCATTATGGTAGAAATATTCAGCCAACCAACGGTAACGTTCATCTCCTGTGATAGCATACAAATTGTAGAATGATTCATTGACACCTCCAAACTCATTGCGTATCATGAGTTTGCGGGTTTCTTCACTAAGTGGTTTCAGTTTGTTATAAGCCCAGTCGCCCATTTTGGTCACTGTTTTCAAAGCCTGCTGATTATCCGCATACAGATATTGGTCTATCAGACCGGAATAAAGCTTATGCAAGGTGTACCAAGGTGCCCAAACACTCTTTCCACGGATATTTCGGTTTATCAGTTCTTCGGGAAAAGCACTTAAATATCCGCCTTTCAAAGCGTTCTGAACTTCGGTCAGCCCGTTGACAAGGCTATCCCCTTTCAGCTTGAAAATCTCACTTCCGGTAGCGGCATACATCAAAGCGTAAGCCGAAAGCAGATGTCCGGTAGTATGTCCGCGAAGTTCACAGTCCAAGGATTCCCAACCACCGAGTTTTTTCACTGTCATATAACCGCCTTCACGACCGGCAAAGACTCCGGCATTTGTCCGGAAACTATGCAACAGACGACTTACGTCAATAGAGGTCATCCATGCGGAATCCCGCAACATATTGTCACGAAAGCGACTCGGTAATAAACGGACGTCTTTCAAATCAAAACTTTCTACCCGAACAGGAGCCACTGTCTCTTTTTTCATTTTCCCCTGGTGCTGTCCGGGGTACACAGATTGAGCCGACGATATAGCCGATACTGCCAATAATGCGATTGCAACTAAAGATTTCTTATTCATAATCATTTTTAATATCCTTATTTATTATTGGATACGAATAGACTCCGCCTATTACTCAATGCAAAAATACGAATTTAATATTTCATGGATAAATGAAAAAACTCCGTTCTACCGGTTCGGCAGTCTGTACTTCTCCTGCCAATCCATATTGCCATGCCACCACAGTCACTTTCAACGGGAACTTACTGCGTGGGGGAATTCGAGTAAATACCAACTTGTTTCCCTCTATTTCTGCCGGCCCTTCTTTCACGTAGTAATATACGGGTAGCCCGCAATCGGAAGTTGCATGTAAAGAGATAGTTTCCGTGCCTTTCTTCACATCGTCAAGACCCGGAAAAAGAATATGCTGGCGTTTACCTTCCGTATTGCGATAAGGAATCCGGAAACTAAGTTCCTGAACTGTGCTTTTATAGTGCTTGTCACCATCATTGCTGGCTAGAAGGCAAATATCTTCCGTACGGCGCTGATTGTACATTCCCATACGGTAGAAACGGACAGTAAAAGTAGTATCATTCACTTTCTGAACCGGGCCACAGATACGGGTTATTTCAGGAGAAGTGAGCGAATGTTCGTCAGAAATTGCAGTATGCAAGCTATCCGTATATACAGCTTTCAGATGAAAAGTCAATCCGTCTTTTTCCGGCAGGAAGCGGGCGGCAACTTTCACATGGGATTTGGGATTATATGTGAGTAATTGCCCCTTTTGTACAAAACCTAAATATTGTGGTTTCTTCCCTCTCTCCCGGCGATAGCGTTCTTCCGTCATTTCAGCCATTTCCTTATCGAAATACCAGAATGCATCGTGCGAGTCTCCTTTATACTCTTTATAAGGAGCAGCTTTTGCACGTTTCTTCTGATTCGGATGCCACCTTTCGGCAAGCCAGCCATTCTGCGGATTCAGCTTCTTCAATTCCACAGGCTTATTCAAATCATACGTTGCGGGTATACGATATTCCAGTGCTTTCTTTAAGAACAACGCGATATAACCAGCGGTGCGGTCGGCTATATCGAAATGTCCTCGTCCTGTGTCGCAAAGGAAAGAGACACAACTTTTAGGATACATCATACGGAATGCCAAAGCCGGATTTACACGGTCTTCCCACCATTCGTATTCGCCTTCAATCATCAATCCAGGGATGCCGTCAATCGTACGTTTCCCCCACTCCATATTGTCACGACCATATCCGGTAAGGTTAGTGCGTGGCGCATCTCCATGCAAAGAGATAATGGCTAATGTGCGGTCGGGATTCCAGGCTGCAAAGTTCCACGGATAGGTAGCCATTGCCGAATGTCCGAACGGAACAATCGGAGCATATTTCAATTCACTATAGCCACTGACATTCGCAAAATCCTCCATCATCTTTTCAAAAGCTTCCTGACATCCGGTACTTATATCCCATCTTTGATCCCATCCGGGAGTAATCCATATCAGTGCTATACCCGTTTCTGATAATCTTTCACGAAATAGAGAATTTTCAAACAAAGTCTCCTCTGTCATATTATGATTGCCTATTATCACAGCTTTCACTTGAGTACAATCGGAAGGTATCCACAAGAATGCTTGCGGATGATCGTTCGTTTCGTTGGAAATAATATCTGGCAGCTGTACAGACCACTGCCATTCGGCTGCCATATTGCTGGGTAACAGAATAACGGACATTATTCCAAACACCAAAAATCGAAGTAGTTTCATGTTTAATTCATTTATCATTGTTTTATATAATACGCAGCAGGAAGAAAGTATACTCAACCGAAAAATACAAAAAAACTATTATTATAGGAAGCCTTTCACTGACTATTCCATAAAAACGTTGTATCTTTATTCTCAATTTAAGAAAGGAGTGATATGGATTTACGTACAGCAAACGTAACAAGATACATTCTTCCCTTGCGGGAAGGAGGGTCATTGCCGGCTTTGGCTGAAGCGGATGATGAATTTAAATATGTCGTAAAATTCAGAGGAGCAGGACATGGGACTAAAGCCCTTATTGCCGAATTGATAGGGGGAGAAATAGCCCGTACACTGGGATTCAGAGTTCCGGAGATTATATTTTTGAATCTGGATGAGGCTTTCGGACGGACAGAAGCGGATGAAGAAATACAGGATTTACTGCAATGGAGCCGTGGGTTGAACATGGGTCTGCATTTCCTGTCCGGTTCATTGACGTTCGACCCTGTTGTGCATAAGGTGGATGGTAAAACTGCTTCGCAAATTGTATGGCTGGATGCGTTATTGACCAATGTAGACCGTACAATCAAGAATACGAATATGCTGATGTGGCATAAAGAATTGTGGTTAATCGATCATGGAGCTTCCCTTTATTTCCATCATTCGTGGACGAATTGGCAGAAACACGCACTTAGTCCGTTCGTACAAATAAAAGATCATGTACTATTGCCGTTTGCCGATCAGCTGGAAGAAGTAGGCGCAACATTCAAACAACTACTTACCGATGACAAGATACGGGAGATAGTCAATGCCGTCCCTGACGACTGGCTGAACTGGACGGAAGGACAGGAAACTCCGCAAGACTTGAGAGATGTTTATATTCAATTTTTAGAAGAAAGGATCAAGCATTCCGAAATATTTGTAAATGAAGCGCAAAATGCAAGAAAGGCACTTATATGAATACGCAGTTATCCGTTTCGTTCCTAAAGTAGAACGTGAGGAATTTATTAATGTAGGTATTGTACTGTTTTCCAAACGGTGCAAATATCTCAAATCTCTTTATACAATAGATGAAAACAAATTGAAACTGTTCTCTTCCGAATTGGACATCAACTGTCTGATAGAAGGTCTGAAAGTCTTCGACAAGATTTGTCAGGGAAATAAAGAAGGAGGAGTTATTGCCAATATGGATATTCCGGACCGCTTCCGGTGGCTGACTGCGGTAAAAAGCTCCTGTATTCAAGTGTCCCGTCCTCATCCGGGATTCTCTACAGATTTAGATAATACTTTAGAAAGGTTATTCAAGGAATTGGTTCTTTAATTCCTTGAATAACCTTTCCACTCAATGAATGAGAAAACTCTCCTCTTCTCTCATTACGACCCGGAAATGGTGAAGTGGTTGATTAATTATAGCAAATGAAACATAAACTTGCCTATTTAAGCGGAATAAAATGCAATGCAGCTCCGCCACTTGCTTTTAGCTTCAAAACAAGCTTATCTCCGGCTTTTATCTTCTTGTGAGTACTGCGTACTTTCGTTCGTGTATTCAGCTTGTCATCATCTTCGTACAGGTGAAGCATATACTTCTTACCCGGTTCCAGAAAATCCGTAGTCAATGTAATTGTGCGGGCTTCCGTATTCGTCATTGCTCCTACAAACCAGTCATTTCCCGAACGACGTGCCTGAACGATATATTCACCAATTTCTCCATCTAACGCGCGGCTGTCATCCCATACACTCGGAATTGCTTTCCAAAATTCCAGTTCTTCTTCTCCTTTATAAAATTCAGGCCGGTCATACCAGAACATAAACTGCAAAGGACTGTAATACACTGCTGCCATTGCCAACTGATGCGCTTTCGTATTCTTCACTCTGCCATTAAAATAACACAGTGTATAATCCGCAGCGCCTGCCAGGAAACGTGTATACGGAAGAATCGTGTTATGTAAAGCATCCGGCATCTCTTCATTGCCACCGATGCCTTCCTGTGTCATCAAGTTAGGATAAGTACGGCTGAAACCTGTGGGACGATATTCATCATGAATATCCACCATCAGACCGTATTCTCCACATTTGCGGACTGCATCATGCAGCCAGGTACTCCAACGCTGATTACCAATCTGTACAAAACCGAATTTGATACCTTTCAATCCCCACTTCTTATATAAAGGTAATAAAGTATCCAATTGCTGCACCAATGCACGCTGATTGACGTATACCATAAGTCCGATTCCCTTTGATTCGGCATACTGGCACAAAGCGGGTATATCAAGGTCTTTATCAGGAGAAACAGTAGTAGCGTCCGAACTCATTTTCATTTCCGGCCCATACCATCCTGCATCCATGTGCACATACTGAATACCACGTTCTGCCGCAAAGTCAATGGCTGCTTTTACTCTATCTTGTTTCAAGTCACCCGAACGGAATACCTTCCCGGGTTTAATCCAAGAAGTATCAGCCAGCTTACAAGCCGGATTCAGATTCAAGACAATATCATTGTTATTAATTAAATCGACCGGACGTTCGCCAACCATGATTACACGCCACGGAGTACTGTAAGGAGAAATAATATCGGCACTACTATACAGGCTTGTCTCCAAAGTGGAAGGTTTCTCTGCCGATAAACGGAATTTACCACGAACATAATCCACCATTTCCGCTTCCAACAAAGCTACAGATAATCCATCAGGCAGTTTCAAGGTCAAAGGACGCTCACTCTCCTCTTTGCCCCATCCTTCCAACGGACGAAGTTCATAAGGCCCTTGTGCCCAACGTTCATAATACGCCATCGTTCCTTCAGGCATTGTGAAGCTAGTCTGCTCACCGACGATATGCAAGAAAAGCCCGTTTGTCATTTCCGGAAAATGATAGCGGAAAGCAACTCCTTCATTATAGGCGCGAACTATGATATTCATAAAGTAATTCTTACGCTTATCATAACCACCGTCCTGATTGCCATTTCCTTCTCCCTTCTTGAATTTCAAAGTCATCTCATTGTAGCAATCACGCACTTCCGCACGTTCGCCATATACAGGCTTCCATCTCTCGTCCGTCTTTTGATGTTCAGTCCCTGTCAACTTCAGATTCTCACACCAAAAATGACAAGTATCATTCGGTATACCCAACGCCGATTCAAATAACTGATTTTTAATCAGAACACCCAGTTTACTTTCTTCAATCACCGGACGATTCTTATAAGTCAAGGTATAATACATTTGTGCATTATCCTCTCCCACCGCACGTTGATAAAAGGTAAAACGATAAGCTCCATCAGGAGACGTCAGTTCCTGACGGGTTTCTGTCATCACATCTTGCGCTTTTACCAATGCCGGTATCACCAACAACAAAAGCAAAATTCTTTTCTTCATTCTATTTACGTTCATGTTTATTCATCTTTCCTAATTATATACGAACGAGGAAGAAATTATACTCAAATGTTTATTGCCTGAAAAGCTTATTCCATCTGTTCCCTATATAAAGTCGGTGTCATTCCTGTCACCCTTTTAAAAATGCGGTTAAAATGTACAGGTGATTCAAATCCGCAAGTAGCACTGATTTGAGATATATTCATCATACTACTATTCAATAGTTTACAAGCATATCCGATACGCATATCAAGTACATACTCTTTGAATGTCTTTCCTGTGTTTTCTTTAAAGTATCGGCAGAAAGCAGCAGGATTCATCGCTGTATAAGAAGCAATTTCATCCAGACCGATAGACTCGGTATAATGTTTATTCAAATAGGCAATCACCTTTTCCATTCTTTCATTACGCATAATAGAAGGGGACGGAGTATAATGAGAAGTAGTCAGATATTTCTTATGATTGCTGGTAGCCATCATCTGTAGAAGTGAAAGCAACAGGATGATTTGATCTGCTCCTTTGGCAGAAGGAATTTGTTCCAATAATTTAATGATTTTCCCCGAACGGGTAATTGTGAATTTAATTCCTCTGCAAGCATCCTCCAATAAATTCCTGATAGGAATAAACTGGGAGTATTGAGAAATAGAATAATGCATAAAATCTTTCTCAAACTGAATATTGACTCCTCTTACTTTCGGTTCGGATTTTTCTTCGTTATCAGATTCTTCCCCGCCGTCCGGTGGACTTTGCATACTATGAGGCAGTTCGGAACCGAAAAGAATCAAATCACCTTTTGAATAGGAGATAATGCTGTCACCCACCAGACAATCCCCCTCTCCCTTCTCCACATAAATAATTTCATACTCACTATGAAAATGCCACGGATACGTGAAACGTGGATATTCATAAAAGCGGGCACGGACGGGATTGGAAGTCGTAATAGTCAACTTCTCATTCATTATCTTCTTCATAAATCTCCTTTCTAAACTGCTTTTGCAAAGATAGGTAAATATCTTGCAAAAATACGCATCATAGCATGTATAAAAACCCGCTATTTTTGCATCCATTCATAAAAACATTTGATAGAAACCATGAACGAATTATTTAGTATTGCCGGTAAAGTTGCTGTTATTACCGGAGCAGGTGGTGTACTGGGCGGAAATATTGCCCAACACTTTGTACAGCAGGGAGCAAAAGTTGTAGCTATTGACATTCGTCAGGAACAACTGGACAACCGTGTGGCTGAACTTAAGCAATATGGTAACGATGTAATCGGCATCATCGGTAATGTACTTGACATCGCCAGCCTGGAGAAAGTAGCCGAAGAAGTCGTAGCCAAATGGGGACAGATCGATATTCTATTGAACATCGCCGGTGGCAATATGCCGGGAGCCACTCTCGAACCGGATCAGCACTTCTATGATATGGACATCTCTTGCTGGGAAAAAGTGACTAACCTGAATATGAATGGGACAGTCTATCCGTCTATGATATTCGGTAAGGTAATGGCAAAACAGAAGAAAGGATGCATCATC
>UMFI01044267.1_pt1 | contig 12841 bp, 9 predicted proteins | sample 1964951 | NCBI WGS metagenome assembly UMFI01 (sample SAMEA4836040, study PRJEB28245) | human gut metagenome | biome: gut microbiome; material: fecal sample | place: Denmark | collected 2008 | reverse complement strand
GTACCCCCGCATTGAGTCCCGGCTGGAACTTATGCTCTGAATTCGACGTATAAGCCAGATTAAATCCTACCGAACCGATCAGTTCAAAAATACGTTCCGGATCATATCCGCTCATGGTAGAAGTGATATTCCATAAATAATCCAATCCTCCGGTTACGGTGAAATGTCTGAGTCTCTCCGCCTCCATATCTGTCGGAAGCAAATAATTGGAGAAGAAACCTCCCGTCCCTACCAGTCGCAGACCGGAATACGGAGTAAACCATTTTCCGATAGAAGCGGAAAGTTGCGGTCCCCATGCAGCGAGATGTTTCAGATTAGTCTTATTCAGGAATAACTGTGCCCCGATACCTGACGTCATGAATAGATTGTCGGCAATATGATTGCTTGAGAATCCATTCTGAGGACGGGCTGCACGGTCTATTGTGTGATACGTCACACCGAAGTTCAGTTCTCCGAGCTGGTCTGTACTACCGAAACCACATCCACCGGCATATCTCTTCTGATAAACATTAAGGCGGGGTTCCACAAACAAATCTACGGAACGGTTCAACCGGAAACTTCCTTGAAGCCCGATACCCAATCCCGGTGCATACTTGGCTGTCTGCGCCACTCCTTTTGTCCCGGACAGATTGACACCGGCTATACCGATCAAAGTGAAAAGCCTCTGTTCGTCATATCCCCAAAGTATATTATTGATATTCAGCAAATAATCGGCATGCAGGTCTATATGCTTGAAATAGCTGCTTGCACTACCGGCAGGCGTATCGCTGTAGCCAACGGTTCCGGACAAGCGTACTCCCGACGACGGACTGAACCATTTACCGATTCCGGCAGAAAACTGCGGTCCGAATCCTTTGAGTGTATTCTTTATCCCCGGCATTTTCAGCGTACTGATTCCACCGGACAACGAGACAAACATATGATTGAGGAATGAGCTGTTATCGAAGTTGTCAAAATGAATCTTCCTACCCATCGCCGCAGCAGGCATATAGGTCAGACCCACCAAGACCGATCCTCCCATTTTATAGTTTCTCCAACTTTCCGTATGCCCCAATCCATCGTTATACCATCCGATTCGGGGTTCGACAAATAAATCGAGTGTCCGTGAAAGACGGATATTCCCCTGCAATCCCATACGGACACCATAATAGAACTCATGTCCATTCTTCACAGCCGGATGATCACCGGCCGAATTGTCATTGGCCCTGGAATAGCCGGCTTCAACTCCCGCTATACCCAAAAGTTCGAACCTGCGCTGTTCGTTGTATCCGAATGTAAGAGAAGATATATTCAGCAGGTAGTCGAAGCTGCCTCCTACCATTTTTATCTTACTGTTATATACTTCCGACGGCAAATAGCCCAAAGTCGCTCCCAGACGCGCCCCATGAACAGGAGTGAACCATTTGCCTATAAAAGCATTGGCTGTCATTCCCATGCCATCCTGTCCTCCGCTCGTCAGCAAACCGTAAGGTCCCAGCCCGGCAGAGAAAAAGAGGTGTTCATTGAATTTATTACTTTCAAACCTCTCATTGGCAGGTCTTTTCTGCAACATATATTTCAATGCACCATAATCCTGTGCCTGCAAAGCAACAGACAACATCAAGAACAATGCCACTGCCGCATATTTATTTTTGATTCTGAGGATATCCATCATTTACTCTTTCGTTGTATTATCATTCTTTATTTTCTGCTCTTCGGGCAACAGGTCAATAATGTCACCGTCCACTCTCGCGGTCTCCAGCAAGGAAGGATCCAGTTCCAAAGCTTTCTCAATATACATAAGTGCTTCACCCACCTTTTCCATACGGTTGGCAGCGATAGCCTTCACATAATACTCGCGAGCCGAGCCCGTATCCAGCTGCGAAGCCTTCTCCCATGCTTCCTTATTCTTCTTCATCGCCAGCAACATGATCACTTCATTGAAAGGGCTGGTAGCCGCCACTTTCTCAAACGCATCGTCGTAATAGCCTGCCATCGCCTGAACGATCGCCTGCAAATCATCGGCAACAACTCCCTCCGGAAGCAGTGTCAACACAGAATCAGCCTTCGTATATTTACCTTCATGCAACAGGGCAATCGCCTGATTGGAAAGCAATTCCACCGGAGCCGACTTGCTGACGAACGGTTCAAGAATCTTGGAGTCCGGCGTATCTTTCTGAATATTCAACACAGCCAGCTCATTCGCCGCATACGTAAAGTTATCGTACAATTCAAGAGCTTCTTTACAATACCTCTCTTTTTCATCCGGCGTTTTAGCCGTTGCAATCATCCGGTAATATTCAAAACGTGTCAGCTCCTTCGGATCTTTCTTATAGAGCTGCATAATTTCCTCATCCGTCAAAGAACGGAAAATAGAATATCCGTAAGTGTACTGCACTTTTCTCAACTTAGGCAGATACACAGCAGCAACCTCCTTATAAAAAGGTTTCGATTTCAGCGCGCGATTCAACTGGTAATTCTTTTCTCCGTATCGCTTAATCAATTCCGTGATCTCGTCGGCCGTATCCTGTCCGGAATCTTTCCGCAGCAACTCCGCCACTTCTTTCCACGAAGCGACCGACGCGTCCGATTTCACCTCCAGAAGTTTGCGGGTCTCCGGGTCGAGTTGCGACAAGATACGGTCCAGCGCCTTGTCCGTACGCAACTTAGCCAGTCGCAGATTCGATTCATACGAACCGTCCGGTGAAGCGACACCCGTAATATGGAAACTTTTCAATGAAGCCTCCGGATTCATCTCGATAGCGTGCAACTCTTGATTCAAGCGATTCAGTTCCACCTGATTCTGTGGATTCTTATCATCCAGATCAGCTTTTCCCACAACGAAAGTCAAGTTGACTTCTCCTTTGGTATCCCTCAATTGCATCACAGGTTTGGGGAGATATTTCTCATCCGTCAGATTGAAAGCGGAGAATTTATATTCCAGGAAACGCAACGGATTGACAGTACCGCGTGCGATAGAGAAAGAATCCCGATAGATAATAGCACGGTAATTCTCCATCGCAAGATGCACATCCGCACGATAATCATGTTGCAGATACTCTATATAGATAGAATCATGATAGGCGATAATATCCCCGTTCCGCGAGGAAGTAGTCTTCACCTGTATGTATTCGTGCAGCGGGTCCTGTTCGATATTATAATCATACATACGCCGCTGGGTAGTATTATATGTACCTCCGTCGAACACCACGGGACGTAACAGCAAACGCTTCTTCTGTGTCACATCATAGATAGAAGGTTGCAACACCAAACGGCGGTTGGAAGTGAACATCTCCTTAGGCACCGGCACACGGGTTTTCAGATGGAAGTAATTGCCTTTTATCTCAATGTCCGTAGGCTCGGGCACCACTTTATCCTTCACTTTTGAAATCACAGTCACCTCGTCAAGTTCAATGACCGCATCTTTGAGCACCACGTTGATAATCTGCTTTCCGCCCACCTTGACCGTCTTGTCTTCATACCCGACACAGGTATATTTCAACGATCCGTGCCGTTCCGCCAGCACACTGTAGCGTCCGTCCTCATCGGAGATTTCAATGCGTTCATTCGTCACAGGATCTATAATATTCACGTTCGGAATGCTTTTTCCCTGTTGGTTGGTGACGTGTCCTTGCACACGCATACGTTGGGCGTACGCATCCGCACCGAGTAGCAGCATGGCTGCCAGGAGGATTCCGATTAATCTATCACGTTTACAATTGATTTTCATTCTCTTTTCTAACTATAAATGTTCGTTCCGTTACCGGATAATATACACAAAAGACACTCCCAGCTTCACTGGTGCCAGCGTTGTCTTACTGTCATTCGCCGCATCCGGTTTCGGAGCACCCTTGTCGTACTTAAACTGGCGGTAGCGCATCACCCCGATACCTGCCGTCGCCTCAATATTCCAATGATCGTTCAGCACCCAAGCATAACCGTACGTCAAACCGACTGCCAGCGCATCGCCTTTGTGATGCACATCTTTAACCAGCATATTAAAATTGTTCGCAAAAGCGGTGACACCTAGAAAATGGCTCACCATCGGACGGTTTAACCAATAACGTACTTCCGGCTGAAAATGTGTGAAAGTAGTTTTAAAATTGTCTGTACTGATCGGATTCGCAGCGACTCCCATATTGAGAGAGATATGACGACCCAAAACAAATTCGGCCTCGACATTAGGGCTGGCAGTCAGCCATCCCAACGTGTTCGTTTTCACAGCCACTCGTTGTGCGTGTACATGTACCCCACAACACAATAACAGAAATGACAACAGAGCGACCACTCTGCGACCATTTCTCAGTGCATATACCATAATTATTTTCCCACTAAATATTTCCCACTAAATATCCACCCTATATAAATAAGGACTTCCTGTCCGTTTCTTCCGAATCAGACAAGAAGCCGCAAATTTAGAAAAAATATGGCATTCACAACGTTTGCCTACGTTTTTTTTATTTTTTATTGCAATATTTCCTTAGCAGTCTGCCAATACATTACAATATTATCAATCTATGGACAGGATATACATCTTTTTGTCTTCTGCGCAGCTTCCACTTTCATCTTCTTGCCGCCGATCACCACCGTGCAAGAAGCGGAAGACAAGATATACCATTTCCCTTGCTTCTGTTCGAGCAGAACATTGGCGGGAACAGAAGTACGGATACTGACTCCCGGTGCTATCAGTTGCGTTCCGTTACCCATAAACAGCGTACGGTTATCTCCCGCATACCGGTTACTGATTACCGCATAATCCGCTTTTACTTTCATCCCTTGATAAGTAGCCGTCTGCGTAGCGTCGGAAAGCGAGAAGATATGATCTGTACGCCCATTCTTGCTTTTCACGCAGATTCCGGCAAAATCCGTCAGAGCGGTTTCCTCCGCATCAAAGTAGGACACAGCCTGAATGGCCGACGGCTCTTTCCGTGTACTCGGTTCATAAACAGCGACAAAAGGACGGTTCCAAGCCTCTCCATGCTGGCGGGCAACAAAAGTCAATGTGGGTTGCTCCTTTATATTATAAGGCATACCGGGTGTACGGCTCAACCCTTCGGTCATAGGCGACAGAGCCGTAAAGACTTCACGGTCCGGCTCTCCCTTCATCCAGAGATTCATGGATATATCATCGCCTCCCTTATCTTTCATATCAATGGTAAAGGTCGCTTTCACATCCTTGCCGGTAGCCGCCACTTTCTTATCATATAAATAAGAATAGGCATAAAGATGCGCACCGGCAAACGCCAGTTCCTCCGTAGGCTGCAGATTCAGATCCGTTCCGTCGGCAGCGGTCAATGTGAGCGTCTGCCCGAGATTATGATAAAAATAATCATGCATCTTGTCCCCTCCTTTTTCTTTCCGGCTGCGGAACACATCCACATAATACCCCGTTTCCGGAGCAGTGGTGACGATACCCATCATACGCGTCTGATCCGCCCTGCTTTCCGGTTCGCGGAAATAGAGGTTGCTGTATGTGACAGAGGTAAACTCCCCACCCGGTTCCGCCGAAGCCGGGAAACAGGAGAGCAACTCAAAAGAATGATTGCTTTTCATCACCGGATAACTCGATATTCCATCTACGCAAACCGTATTATGACTCGGAAACTGAGAATAATATTCCGCATAATCCAACCCGCTATACAGGGAAAGACCGATACCCGCATCGGGTCCCAGCACATATCCTTTTCCGTAAAGTTCCATAGAAATGCCGTTGGCGTGCATATGGTTGCCCTCACTTCCATTCTGCGAAATCATCAGACTGCTGCGCGGATCCATACCATTTCGCTGCACCAGCCAAGAGACGTTAGGCGCATGGAACAAAGGAGAGACATATTCTTCTATCTTTCCCGCCTGCACCTCCGGATTCAGCGTCAATGGCTTATCTTCAAAAAAAGAATTGACAGACACCCGCACATTCTTCTTTTCCGCTTTCTCATTTCCGGCACCGGGATTCAGGCATTTCAACAAGGCAGTGAAATAGTCTTCCTGTTCCTTCTTCCCGTTTGCCTGTGCATTCTGTATCATACGGACAAAGAAATTAGTGTTCAGATACCCCGGATGCGTATCTCCGAAACCGCAAATCATACGGTTGGGAAACAGATATTGAGGGGTTGTCGCTACCGCTTTCGACAATACAGGCATCGCCTTCACCAAATCATATCGCAGGTTGTTGTCAAACTGATTCACAAAATTGGCATAATCATTAATCACCACACTGCTATATCCCGGACATTCCGCCCAGATACCCGTTTTAGAGTCAAAACCATATTCGGCAAGACGCGTCAAGCTCCATTGACGAATGCTGGAACGGTTCATCACATAGTCTATGTAATATTCCCGTCCTTTCCCGTCGGCATACGCCTTGTTGTCTTCCAGCACCAGCCCCACATTCATGATAAAACGTGCCTGCAACAAATCCCAGTTATTATGCGGCACTCCGTTCGCTATGATATTGTCCGCCCATTTCTTGAATGCTCCGGCGTAGATTTCCATCTTCTGCGGGTAGTTTGCTTTCAGATAATCATACAGGAAGTCGTATAGAGGGACAGCGATATGCAACGCATCTTCATGGATCACTTCAAAGGAAGTCAGCCCCACCAGTGTCTGCTGATGACCGTGATTCAGATCAACCGGAACATTTCTGTAATAAATACCCGTCATATAAGTATCGAACACTCCGGCTGCCAACTTTGCAAATTTCTCCTCCTCCGTCATCCAATAGAGGAAAGCAGCATCACGGGCGATTCCCAATATCTCACAATTCAGACTTTCGATGTTACGTCCGGTTTTAGACGGATGCACACTCTCCATAGGACGGTCGGGAAGCGCATTATTACAGAATGCCACATTCCCGTTATCATCATCATCGTACGGCACAATATCCGCCAGTCGGGGACGGCCGTGAGTAGCGGCAGTTCCACGTGTTCCCGTATAGCGCACGGTAGGATACGGAGCTTTCTCACCGCCCGCATGGTCGAAAGTTTCACCTTTTATATATACCTCAGTAGCATGGGATTTCCAATACATAGCCAGACGCGACAACAACCAATCCGGCCGGGTGGCCGTCAGATCGGTATATTTCTCCGTACGCTCTCTCAGCTTATCGAAAACATCCTTTGCCCATTCTTCAGTCTTAATCAAGTTCCACGTTTCCTGCTTCCCTTCCGGTGTAGTCAGCACTCTCGGATGAGCCTGCGGCATACTCTCCGGCAAGGGAATTTCTTGTCCGGACGCACTATTGAGGAAAGATAAAAAACATAGTCCCAGTAAAATTCGTCTCATACTTCAATATCTTTTTTAGGTTTGCTACCTATTAAATACGAAGATAAACATTTATTTACCTAAAGCCCCCGTCAAAGGCAGGTTTATTTTCCCGGTATCTCTATACAACACAAAAAAACGACTCTCCTGACAAATCAAGACGGCCGTTTTCATCAAATAATCAAAAAAATAATGAAAATGCGGAGAGAACGAGATTCGAACTCGTGATACACTTTTGGCGTATACACGCTTTCCAGGCGTATCTTTATTATTTTTATTAACTGATATTACTTTTGATTATTATTGCACATAGCTAAAAATCAAACAATTAGTTTTATTAGATTTTACTTATTTTGATTACATGTGACCCAAATGTGTTCCACTAAAACATAGAACTATATACACGTGGTCTCAATATTATCCACAAAGATAATAAATAAAATGTTTCTTGAATCGATTAGTCTGTCTAAAAGTGCGAGACTATTATCAAACACCTTCTTAAACTCTCCTTTTTCTGTTTTGTATTTTTAACTTTTGCATTACATTTCTGATTATCTGTTATTTACGTTTACAGAGTGCTTGTAAAATATCACACCCGGAATTTCATAAACAGCATTTTGCGGCTCTTGAATTGTTTCTGAATAAGGTGTTTAATTTGCAAGTAGACAAAGGTGTAAAGAGTCCTGTTAGTTTGCGAGTAGGAAGTTATGATGCAGAGCCTTATTATAATCCAAATCCCATTCCATTTACACATATGTTGGAAATAGATAAGTGGGCAAATGATATGATAAGACCGGTAACAGAAAGGAATGAAACCCGTGACCGCATTGAAAAAGCTATCTCGTTTATTGTGGAAAATGGAATTGATATTACTTCCAAATATAAAGATTGGTTTAAGGTAGGATGTGCATTAGCGTCCGAATATGGAGAAAATGGACGATATTGGTTTCATTTGGTTAGTCGTATGTATAAAGGATATTATGGGTACGATGAAGGTGAGTGTGACTATCAATATAATAAATGTCTGAAATATCAAAGAAATGAGGGAGGAATTAAAATTGGAACATTTTTCTATTTATGTGAATGTAATGGAGTAAAATATAGGTAATTGTGTTGAGTTACAATCTCGATAATATCTAGAATAGTTAAATAATGATAATAAAGTAAAGGGGTAACCTTGCAAATTAATTAAGATTATTTACTTAAATTGTTTATAATCAATATTTAACGAGGATTAGAAGATAAAAATTAGAAAAGAGAAGAGTGAAAAAGTGTTTTTCTTCTTCTCTTTTCTAATTTTTATTATCGTATTAATAATATAACCCAGAGCAAAGAAAACAATATTCTTTAATCGGAATGTTATTTTAAGTAACTTTACTATCTTTGCAAAGTCACAAATAGTGGCAAATGTAATGGTGAAAGTGTTTCGCTTTTATCCTGTGTAGGAAATCTGACAGTTTCAAAAAAGCAGGGGTAAGCAATGACATTCATCACTTGGGTAGCGTATGTTCAAAAGACATATACTAAACAGGTGTGGAGTATTGTTTATTTGCTTTTGGGTTTTGTCAGAACCTCCTACACAATAAACGAATGACTCCACACTTTCTTTTTGTCTAATCCTGTCATTAAAGGAGTCGAATGGCACAACTTTACTAATTACTATGAATGGATTAGATTTTATTAAATCGAAACAACAAAGTTGGGCAAAAAGGAAAGGTTTCAATGTGATAGGTGGAACTATTCCTAACAGAGGGGAAGCAAATTATTTACCTAATCTAACAGATAACCTATTTGAACCATTGTCTAAAGGGAATTTGCTTTCTTACCAAAAGGGGGATGGAAACGAAACAAAAGATTCTAAAACACGATTGGCAAAAATGAAAGCACTTCATTCATCTTCTGCGATTGTGGTTAATCTATTCCAGTATTGGCAGGGAAAAGATGTTTGCCCGATTCTAAATACTTGCAAATTGACTTCAAGAACTAATAAGGTAGGTTATCTGATAAAGAATGTTGGTTCTGTTTCTCCTGAAAAAATTCCCGTGGTTCCTTCTCCACTTAATTACGAAATTAAATTTGAAGAGCAGTTTGAGATAAGTGTAGATAAATCTCAATTCCCACATTCACCCAATATTGATGTTGTGATTTATACTCCATTGTCTACTATTGGTATTGAGTCTAAATTTACAGAACCATATAGTAGTAGAAAACATGGAGGATTAAAACAAAAGTATGTTGAAAATCTCTCTTTTTGGAACGGATTGCCTAATCTGTATGAATTAGCAAAAGAAATTTCTCCTGATGATACTAAGTTCCAGTATTTAGATGCGGCACAATTAATAAAACACATATTGGGACTGAAAAAGAATAGTGACGAATATAATTCAAATCTTGTTCAAAAGCATCATTTTGTAGAAGGTAAAAGGAATTTGATACTCAAACGCAATTTTCATCTCTTATATCTTTGGTACGATGTAATAGGAAAAGAGGGAAGTAAGCATAGAAAAGAGATAGAGCAGTTTGCAGAAATTGCTAAAAAGGACAATATAAAGTTTAGTCATATAACCTATCAAGAAGTGATAGCGAAACTGTCAAAAGAATTTTATAATGGGAATGAATCTTATTGCAATTATCTAACGGATAGGTATTTGTAAGACGTATAAGTAAGTCTAATAAAAGTGTTTGTTCAATTTAAAGATAAAAAAACATGAAAACTATTATTTTAGGTATGTTATTTGCGTTGTCTTGTAATTATTGTTTTGCACAACTGAAAATAGAAAATTCAACTCCAAAACCAGAGAAAAAAGATGTTTATGATGTATCTCAAGACCTTTATATACGAGAATCACATCGAGGGAGGTTTAATGATTCTTTAGACTATAAATCTTACTACAAATTTATCAATCAACGAATTTTCTGTATCTCGGACGAGGCTTTTGCTCCTTATGGAAACCGTTACGCTTTGAAACGTCAGCTTGTCAATCTTCCTACTCCGATAAAGGGTTGCATTCAGTACAAGAAAAAACAACTGGACTTTTCTATTAATCAAATAGCAACTTACTTGTATCATCCAATCATTAAATCTGTCGATCCTCAATCTTCTAATGTAAAGGTTATTGATGATATGAGAGGGGATAATGCTAATTGGTCCTGTTATGAGAAGGACGATAAAAACCGGAAACCTTATACAATGGTTTTATATAATGCATACGCTCCTGATAATGTTGTAGTAAACGAACATGTTTCTTTGGTAGGAGATTCTTATCTTATTAAGAAAATATTAACTCTTGATGAAGCCTTGAAACTTCTTGAAGAAGACCCACAAATAAAGCTTATTACAAAAAGTGAAAGTACACATGGTTTGGGTAAAAGAGAAACCTATTATTATGAATCACTTGTTTTAGGGAAAACATTTTTAACCCCATCTGTACAAAATGATATTTTGATTAAAAATAACATAGAATTTGGTGGAAGTAATGATTGTGAATCTCCTATCTTTTTGATGGAAAGTAAAAGCGGAGAACTTTTTCTCACACGGCTGAATGAAGACAAGTTTATATCAGGAATATCAATGAAGGATGGCTCTGCGTTTGCTTATGCGACTTATATTTTAGAGAATCATATAGAATACTTGAAAGAAAAGTTTATAGGAAAACTGTATTCCATACGACATTATCCTAACCCTAACGAGAAAGGTCTAATAGAAGATATTGTACTTCGGGATAATGCATTGAGTGTAAAATACGTAAATGTAGAAACAAAAGAAACAGGATATCGGTCTATGGAATGGGATTCTACAAATAAGCGGTGGGTAGTTGCTGATGCAGGCGAGATTATACCAAAACAGACTAAATAAATATGCTGAATATTAACCGATTAATATTGATATTATGAAATTTATATGTAACTTCTTATTAGTATTGAATTATATTGTTTATATCATTGCCGATGTTAGTGCATGGGCGACAGATGTAAAATATGGACTTCTGTTTCTGTTGCCTTTATTTGTATTTCCAATTGTTGTAAAATTAGCCCATAAGTTTGCGGTTTCACAAGCTGATAAGTTCTTTAAATCGGAATGGGATGTGTTTTTGAAGAAATTGAAATGGGGAAATTCTGTTGTTGTAGCAATCGTTGCTCTTTTTTATTGGCTGTTCTTAAGTCAACCAAATTAATAATTATATGATTGTTACCAAGATTGATACACCGTTTAGAAAGTTTTTGGAAAGTCTGAAAGTTCCGTCTGCACCACGAATGAAAGGCGGAACAATTTTCAATCCTGATGAGATAAACTATCTTGCACGATATTCAATTCCATTGGTTTATGAATTTGTGCAAGAGAATGAAACCGATAGGGATTTTTATGAGAAGTTTGTTAAATGGCTACATGAAGAAATGCCTGTTTATGGGTATGTTGATGTTTATATGGTCGTTTACTTACGTTATGGGCAATATTTAAGTAACGATGAATTTGAATATTTGGAAAGGAATATTCCGGAGTGTTTCGAGAAAGGTCATGTATGGCTCTATGAAATAAACTATCGTAGGCGTTTCCGTTTGCGTATTCAATTGATTCGTTGCTTAAAAAAGGACTTTCAAAGAGTTATTCGGAAGAGTATTCATAAAATTGATTCCACAACAGATAGGTTATAATTATGTATATCAAGAGTATATTTTTAAGTATTATATGTAGTGCGATAGCATTTACTGCTAAGGCTCAAAAGAGTCTTCCTGTATTCCAATCTTGGAATAAGGATAATTATCCCGTGTATGTTTCTCATATAGAACCACTAACTAAGGGAGCTAATAAACTTCCTCAAGAGACTATTCTGGAACTTAAGTCTCAATATTGTGCAGACAATGGCGCAATTCTATCCAAACTCACAAGAAAGGATATTATAACCTCTGATCCTATGGTCACCATAGTCCAGTTAAATGAATCAGAGCATGTAATTATTCCTACTTTGTTTTGGAATGTCAATCATTCTTCTAAAGATTGGTTAGAGATGTTTCAGATAAATGATTTTAAACAGAAGAACTGTGAAGCTGTAGCAATAGTAGATGGCAGTATAACATTCTTTGTTAGGAAAAGTTCTACCGAAGTAACTGTATTTTATTATAAGGATTTGTTCGTATTTATTTCACATAATATGAAAAAGAAAGTTTCTTTGACAGAACCTGGAATAGAAGAATTAATTAAATGGTTGCATTATGTTCCTGTTAAAAACATAACAAAAAGTGTAGAACATATAATCAAGGATATTAAGTCTAAGAAAGGTAATTTTTATTCTTTTGATTTTGACAGTTCCATTTTTGATAGACAATTGAAAAATTTATAAAACTGAATTAATGCCTAATTATGCTACTTTTATTTGTAGTTTGTGTTCCAAATGTGTTCCACTAAAAAACAAATCAGCCGCTACCTATCCGTCAGCGGCTTTCTTACACCCTTATTTGCGGAGAGAACGAGATTCGAACTCGTGATACACTTTTGGCGTATACACGCTTTCCAGGCGTGCCTCTTCAACCACTCGAGCACCTCTCCTTAAGGGGAAAATTCGCTTCCCTATAAAATAAAAAGCAGCTAACTTGCTGCTTTTCA
>UMFI01001709.1_pt1 | contig 12896 bp, 8 predicted proteins | sample 1964951 | NCBI WGS metagenome assembly UMFI01 (sample SAMEA4836040, study PRJEB28245) | human gut metagenome | biome: gut microbiome; material: fecal sample | place: Denmark | collected 2008 | reverse complement strand
TTTTGTTTCATAGGACGTAATTTCCTATGAAATAAAAAAGGAGTGCCAATCCGGTACACTCTACCGATTCTGGCACTCCTTTTGGCTCAAAATCCTTAAATTCTTTTTAGCTTAGATCTGGTAAGACTCGCTTTTTCTTCCAGCCCAGGTATTGATGCCGTTTCCATCCATCTCCTCAGTGGACACCGGTGCTTTCTTTACTTCCGGCGCAGCCGCTTTCAGGATCTCGCGTTTCTCAACCGGCGGTTTCTTTGCCGGACGGGACTCGAAGAACTCTTTTGCTACCTGTGGGAACAGTGCATAAGTCAGGACATCCTCATCCTGCTGCTTCCACTGCTTCATCTCCGCCTCAATCTTCTCAAGCTGCGGCTCGATCAGATCTGCCGGACGACAGGTGATCGGTTTTGCATCGCCGATTGCTTTCTTCTGAACTTCTTTGTCGAACGGCTTTACAGTCTGTCCGAACTCGCCCATCAGAAGTTTCTTGGATTCCTTTGTGAACATCTTGTAGCGCTCGCCCATCAGGACATTTAATACAGCCTGTGTACCAACGATCTGGGAAGACGGAGTAACTAACGGCGGCTCACCGAAGTCTTTGCGGACTCTCGGGATCTCTTTCAGTACATCGTAGTATTTATCCTCTGCGCGCGCTTCTTTCAGCTGGGAAACCAGGTTGGAAAGCATACCGCCCGGAACCTGATAACGCAGGGTATTGATGTCAACGCCCAGAACCTTGGTATTCATCAGACCACTCTTTAACGCTTCCTCACGCATCGGGCGGAAGTAATCTGCGATCTCCGCCAGTTTTTCCTGATCCAGTCCGGTATCATACGGAGTACCTTTGAAGGTCTCAACCATAACCTCGGTCGCCGGCTGGCTCGTTCCCATCGAAAATGGGGACATCGCGGTATCGATCATGTCAGCGCCCGCTTCCACTGCCTTTAAGTACGTCATGGATGCGACGCCGGAGGTGTAATGCGTATGGATATCAATCGGAAGATCAACTGCTTCTTTCAGCGCTTTCACAAGGATCTCTGCATTGTACGGGGTCAGAAGACCTGCCATATCCTTGATACACAGGGAATCAGCACCCATATCCTCGATTCTCTTTGCAATGTCTTTCCAATAATCCAGTGTATATGCATCACCCAGTGTATAGCTCAGCGCTATCTGTGCGTGTGCTTTTTCTTTGTTGGCTGCCTTTACCGCTGTCTCCAGGTTGCGGATATCATTTAAACAGTCAAAAATACGGATAATATCAATACCATTGGCAACTGATTTCTGTACGAAATATTCTACCACATCATCTGCATAGTGGTTATAACCCAGAATATTCTGTCCGCGGAACAGCATCTGAAGTTTTGTCTTCTTAAAACCATCTCTCAGCTTTCTAAGGCGCTCCCACGGATCCTCCTTCAGGAAACGAAGGCTGGCATCGAATGTCGCACCGCCCCAGCATTCTACTGCATGATATCCAACCTCATCCATCTTTCCGATGATCGGAAGCATCTGCTCCGTTGTCATTCTGGTTGCAATCAGAGACTGGTGCGCGTCACGAAGGACAGTTTCCACAATCTTAACCGGCTTTTTCTTTTCATTTGCCATTCTAAAGATACCTCCCAATACACTTTTATTATGAGTCAACTATCTGCGACCTGGCTGATTAAATAATTCACAGCCATATTTTTATCTATTATACCACAAGTTTTCCGATTTCTGGATAGTTTTTTTAATATAATTTCATAAGTAAATTCTATATCGTGGAAATGTGGGTTGTGATTTTTTCTGATGTCAGGGAGCTTTCCTCTGCGCCGCGCGGGGGCGGCTGGAGGAAAAAAGTTTCTTGGTCGCTTCTTTCTAGTCCGCAGTGCACCAGCTCGAAAAAACTTCGTTTTTCCTCGCTGTCGGGCATTCGCCCTATGAAAAAAAGAAGCCACACACAGCTGCTTTTGTGTAAACACAACGCTTCTGTGTGTGGCTTCTTTTTTTCGCACTGCTCTTTGCTTACGCAAGTTTGGACTTAGCCAGCTCTGCCAGTTTTGCGAAACCTTCTGCATCGTTGATAGCCATGTCAGAAAGGATCTTGCGGTTCATCTCAACACCAGCCTGCTTTAAGCCGTACATGAACTTGCTGTAGGACAGACCATTGATACGTGCTGCTGCGTTGATACGAGCGATCCACAGCTGTCTGAACTGTCTCTTTCTCTCTTTACGACCAGCGTAAGAGCTTGTAAGAGCTCTCATTACGGACTGCTTAGCTACACGGTACTGTTTGGAACGTGCGCCTCTGTAACCCTTTGCCAGCTTTAATACTCTATTGTGTTTCTTTTTAGCGTTTAATCCGCCTTTTACTCTTGCCATCGGTTATTTCCTCCTTCTTAATCCTCGAATCTTATAAGTACGGTAAAATCTTCTTCATTACCTTGCTGTTTGTAGCATCAGTAACGATGTCTTTTCTAAGATTTCTTTTTCTCTTTGTAGATTTCTTAGTTAAGATGTGGGATTTGTAAGCTTTATTTCTTACTAACTTTCCGGTTCCGGTTGTTTTAAAACGTTTAGCAGCTGCTCTGCTTGTTTTCATTTTAGGCATGGTGTAGTCCTCCTTAATAATAGTTATGTCCTTATATCTAGCGTTTCGCAGAAAGGAACAGTACAATACTTCTTCCTTCTACTTTTGCCGGTTTATCAACGGCTGCGATATCGGCAAGCTTCTCTGCAAAATCGTCAAGGATATACTTTGTCTTTGACATATGTGCCATCTCACGACCTCTGAAACGAAGTGTAACCTTTACTTTATTGCCTTTTTCCAGGAATTTTCTCGCATTGTTCATCTTGGTATTCAGGTCATTTTCATCGATATTCGGGGAAAGACGAACTTCCTTGATCTCGATTACCTTCTGTTTCTTCTTAGCTTCTTTTTCTTTTCTTGCAAGCTCGTATCTGTATTTACCGTAATCGATAATCTTGCAGACCGGCGGCTTCGCAGTCGGAGCAATCTTTACTAAATCCAATTCCGCTTCTTTCGCTAACTTGTAAGCATCCTTTGCGGACATGATTCCAAGCTGCTCTCCATTTTCGCCAATCAAACGAACCTCTCTGTCTCTAATCTGTTCGTTAATCATTAACTCGCTAATAGCCGTGCACCCCCATGATATGTGATGATTTTGGTTGATTCAGTGTCAAAAAAATAAGTGAACAGTACAGACCATCCACTTACTCATAATAGGAAATCCAATATAGGAAATTTCTCAAATTTATGAACCCACAGTCACTTGCTCGTGCTGAGGTGAGGTAGATAACCTGCTTTCCTGTCTTCGTGAAGTTGTTTCCTCACAACTTTTGTTAGTATACTATGGTTTCTTTGGAATGTCAACCGGTTTTTTCGAGATTTTTTGAGAAGATTTACAAATGATTTTTAAATATGGTTCACGTGTTGCGCGAATGACGGCAACGTACGCAAATATATTTACGGACATACTAAAAACCACCGCCGGATATCATTACCTCTGCCCGGTTTTGCTTCCTTCCTGACAGAATTTTCCATATCCGGCGGCATTTTTTATTTCGAATATTTATGCAGGCTTTCTTCTATTTAAAAAGAAAACCGCATCAGTCACCGTTTCTGGAAACTCGAACATTCCGTCTGCATAGAAACCGTCGCATTGCCTCCGGTGATTCCGATGTGTTCCGCGCTGCACCGGCGGTCTGTATTATAAACACAGTTCGTTGCCTCGCACTCTACTTCGAGACGGTTCTCCGGTGTTTTAAAAAGGTTGCGGAATGTGCCGCCTTTCTTCTCGTCGAAGCTGCCGCAGCAGGTATCGCATTTATCCTGCGCCGTCTTTCCTTCTACCAGAATGGTATTTTTACAGCAGCAGTTTTCCGCATTGTGCATACATCCGGTTACACTACAATCCAGTTTTGTCATGATTTTTCCTCCTGTTTTCTGACATGCATCACCGAAAGTCTCCTCCGGCATCCAACCGTCAAACTTTTCAGCGATACGCTTTTCAATGTGTCATGGTTTTCGTTGCTGTTCACACATGTATGACCAGTAACGGGATTTTGCCGATACTTCGCATTCCAAATCGGCAAAATCTGCAACCAGAACTGTATCGTACGGAATTTTCAGTTCAGAAAATTCCTGCCTGTGAACAGTTACTGGTTTTTAGATTCAGGAGTAGTATCTGCTTCTTTTTTGGATTTATTCGTGTAAACTAAAACAAACGCATCCATGATTTTATCTCACAGATGCGTCTGCCTGATTTTTTAATTTTTCAAAATTATTTAGCTTCGTCTGCTTTCACAGTCTCACGCAGTTTTTTCTCTTCGATCTCCTTCTGGATGGACTCGATGAAGCTCTCTACACTGCTTGCGCCCTCGTCACCCGCAAAACGGCTGCGGACGGAAACGGTCTTCTCTTCTTCCTCTTTCTGTCCAACAACCAGCATGTACGGGATCTTCTGGGTCTGTGCCTCGCGGATCTTGTAGCCGATCTTCTCGGAACGTGTATCCATCTCTGCACGGATGCCAGCCTCAGTCAGCTTGTCCAGAACTTCCTTGCTGTAATCTGCGTATTTGTCAGAGATCGGAAGAATCTTTACCTGTACCGGTGCCAGCCAGGTTGGGAATGCACCTGCGAAGTGCTCGATCAAGATACCGATGAAACGCTCGATGGAACCAAATACAACACGGTGAATCATGATCGGACGATGTTTCTCGCCGTCTGCTCCGGTGTACTCTAATTCAAATCGCTGTGGAAGCTGGAAGTCAAGCTGGATGGTACCACACTGCCAGGTTCTTCCGATAGAATCTTCCAGATGGAAGTCGATCTTCGGTCCATAGAATGCGCCATCGCCCTCGTTTACCACATACGGCAGTCCCAGCTCTTCCAGAGCGGAACGCAAGCCTTCGGTTGCCATCTCCCAATCTTCATCACTTCCCATGCTGTCTTCCGGACGGGTGGACAGCTCTACGTGATATTTGAACCCAAACAGGGAATATACCTGGTTGATCAGGTGTACAACGCCCTTGATCTCGTCCTTGATCTGCTCCGGTGTCATGAAGATATGTGCATCATCCTGTGTGAAACAGCGTACACGCATCAGACCATGAAGCTGACCAGATTTCTCATGACGATGAACGATACCAAGCTCACCCATACGCAGCGGCAGATCACGGTAGGAACGTGGCTCAGAAGCGTATACCAAAACGCCGCCCGGACAGTTCATTGGTTTAATTGCGTAATCCTCTTCATCGATCACAGTTGTATACATGTTGTTTTTGTAATGATCCCAGTGTCCGGAAGTCTCCCAGAGCTTGCGATTCAGGATGATCGGAGTGGAAATCTCTACATAACCAGCTTTTTTATGGATTTCTCTCCAGTAATCAAGCAGGGTATTTTTCAGTACCATGCCCTTCGGCAGGAAGAACGGGAAACCCGGACCTGCATCGTGCATCATGAACAGGCCAAGTTCTTTGCCCAGTTTACGATGGTCACGTTTCTTTGCCTCTTCCATCATTGTGATGTATGCTTCCAGATCCTCTTTGGTTGCAAATGCGGTCGCATAGATACGGGTCAGCATTTTGTTCTTCTCGCTGCCTCTCCAGTATGCGCCTGCCAGATTCATCAGCTTAAATGCCTTACCAACACCCTTGGTGTTCATCATGTGAGGTCCTGCACATAAGTCAGTAAAATCACCCTGACGGTAGAAGCTGATCTCTGCATCCTCCGGCAGATCCTCGATTAATTCTACCTTGTACGGCTCCTCTTTCTCCTTCATGAACTCGATCGCTTCATTTCTCGGCAGAGTAAAGCGCTCCAGTGGAAGTGCTTCTTTGATGATTTTCTTCATCTCTGCCTCGATCTTCGGCAGATCCTCTGCAGTCAGAGGAGTAGCCGGATCGACATCATAGTAGAAACCGTCTGCGATGGACGGTCCAATCGCAAGTTTTGTCTCCGGGTAAAGGCGTTTTACAGCCTGTGCCATTACATGGCTGGCGGTATGGCGCAGAGCTGCCAGACCTTTCTCATCCTTTGCAGTCAGGATATTTAACTGACAGTCATGGTCGATCACGGTACGGAGATCTTCTTCCTTACCGTCAACCTCACCCAGACATGCCACTCTCGCCAGACCTTCGCTGATGTCTTTTGCAATGTCGATGATGGACATCGGGCTCGCATATTCTTTGACAGAGCCATCTTTTAATGTGATCTTCATCTTTTTTCTCCTTTTCGTTCTGAAATAATAAAAGCTTCCTGACCAGAAGAACCAAAAAAAGTCCCTTAGCCAGATGTTTCTGACTAAGGGACGATAAATCGCGGTTCCACCCTTATTGAATCGATCGTTCGGATCGATTCCACTTCATTCTGATGATAACGGAATCACCGTTCCCGATTAAGGGACATTCAAAGCTGGTATTCAGATTTGTTTTCCTGTCCGACGCTTCCACCCACAGCCACCTGCCTCTGTTATTTCAGGCTTTTCCTGCGACGCCGTTCTCTGTCCAGTTCCACAATCCTACTGGTCTTCTCAACACTTTCTTTATATAGATAAACCCGTTTCTGGTTCATCATTACAGTCTCGATTATATCAGCTGTTTCTATTTTGTCAAGATATTTTTCTCTTGAGTTTTCACTACATTGACAGACCGCCTCTTTCATGGTATGATAATAAGGATCTAAATATAAGGGCCAGTACCGGTTTCGACAGGGATCATGAAGCTGGTGAAGCTATCCGCATGCGATGCGTTAAATGGCAAACTTAAAATTAAACGCTAACAACAAATTAGCATACGCTGCCTAATTTGGCAGTTGTCAGCCTTAGAGCACTCACACTTTAAGAATCTGGCATCGAATATGTGAGAAACGATGACAGGCGGGTTCCGGACTGTCAGGCGTATCAGGAACTACTGAAGTTCTGAGGATGTTCGTTTCCGCAGGATAGAGGGAATGTCAAAGAACGGACTATGATAGTAGAAGAACAGGGAATTGGTTTTTGGACACGGGTTCAACTCCCGTCTGGTCCACTAAAAAGAACTGCCGCCCAGCAAATCATTTGCTGATGCGGCAGTTCTTTTTCTTATCTATTTTTATTCTGCATCTTTTACCGATTCTGGAATATCTCAATAATCGCCTTCACGATCGCCACCAGCACATTCCACATCCGTTTTAACGGACCTTCTTCACTGCTGCCGTCTGCCTCCTGATCGGAGATATCGGTTGATTCATCATCATCGCTGATCTCATCGGTCCGCAGGACGATCTGCACGCTGTTCGGGGACGGATTTTTCGAGGAGGTAAAGGAAATCTTCTCCGCCTCCGGATCTATGTTCAGGAAGTTGTTCTCATCCTCAAACTTATCGATCTGCTCATCGAGCGTACTCTTCATGTCTTCCCCCGCTTCCCGAACCGCCGCAAGCTGATCGATCATAGTCAGGTTCTTATCAAGAATCTTCTCCATGCCCTGCAGCGTTGCCTTGGTTCCGGCATCCAGCGAATCACCTGCCGAAATCAGCGTGTCATTCAAAAGACTGAGCATATCATGTGTGGTATAAAGCGCCCTGGTCAGCCGGTTCATCAGTTCTTCCGAATCAGACAGGGAATCCAGCATCGTCGGCACATATTTATCCGTTGTGTCAATCAGGACCCGCATATCATCCAGCAAATTAATCAGTTCATCGGTCGAACTTCTGAGCGCCGATAAAGTCGAACCCGTCTTGCCAGTAATATCTCCCGCCGTCTTGAACGCACCATTCACTTTATTCACAATCGTTTTCGCAGTTTTCTGCGCCTGCTCCACTTTCTGGAAAATGCCCTTCGTCTCTTCCACCAGACTTGCAGCATCCGCAGAATAAGTAGTCGCTGACAGAGACTCCAGCGCCTCCTCTACATCATCTTCTGCATTGCCAATCTCATCTTCCCAGCTCGCATCATTGACACCGCCACTTCCCGGCTCGCCGGACGGTCCGGCTGTCAGGGCTCCCGCAGAAACCTCGGTTCCAAATGCATTCACCTCTGCATCCTTGTCTTCCGTCTTTGTCGCTGATTCAGCCGCTTTTTCCGCCTGGTTACCAGCTGCACCAGACGCTGAACCTGCGCCCGCTGCTTCCTGTTCAGCCGAATCTTTGCTTTCTGTTCCTGCTGAGCCAGAGGCCGAAGCGCCTGCTGCCATTTCCGCGTCATCCGTGGTATTTGCAGAACCCGTAGTTTTTGCATGATCGGCGTCACCTGCAGAATCCGTGATATCTGCGCTGCCAGCCGCCCCCGCTGTCTGACCATTTCCGTTTCCAGATGCCGCCTCCGACGATACAGATGTCTCTTCCTTCTCCGCACTCTTCATCTTGCGGATCCGTTTCAGCTTCATGCCGTCTAACGTGGCTAAACTCTGATTCAGGCTTCCAATCCCCTGTTCTGTCACCGCCAGGGAGGTATTTCCCTGTCCCAGAAGTTTATCGAGTTCTTCCAAAATTTTCTGGACTTCCGCCGTCCGCTGGACAATATCTTTCTCGATCGCATCCTGCGTCTGCTGGCTGACAAGACCCTTATTTAATTCATCCGAAGCCGACCGGAGCGATTTGCTCAGACTTCCCAGGCGGTCATACAGGCGATCTAGTTCATCCTGCATATCTTCCATCGTATTGGAAAGCGCCTGTGTATTGCTGTTAATATCCGTCACCGCATCGCGCGCCGTCTGTAAATACGGAATCATGACCGTCGTCTGATCCGTGACCGCCTGCAGATCGGCAAGCGCCTGTGTCGAGAGCGCCTCGATCTGTTTCCGGTTAGCACTGACGGTTCCACGCGCCTGATCGAGATTTGCCAGACCTCCCTTCACGCTGGAAACATCCGACTTCATGGATTCCATCGTCTTTAACAGCGCATTCATGCTGTCATACATCTTGTTTCCATCCTCGCGCCAGGTATCTTTCGCCTCTTTCAGATCCTTGATGCGGTTCAGCTCATCCAGGGTTCCCGGAACCATCATCATAATGACTCCGATATTCTCATAATTATCCGTGCCGACTCGGACTGTAAAATCGCCGTCCTCGCCCGGAAGCGCCGCAAACATTGCTGCCTGATAGCTTCCAACCGACTGCACCTGCGCGCCCGGCGCATCGACACTATAGCATTTCTCCATATCAACCGGCACAAGCACGGTCAACACCATATTATTTTTATAATACGCCTTCGCCTTCTCATTCGGGGTCGCCTTTACATTGACCTCAACCAGACCAGACGCCCCCGCCAGTTTGGATGCATCCGCTTCCACTCCATTAAGTTTATAGGAAACGTCAAACGTCCACGGCAGATCGACGCTGTTTTTCGGCATCGTACACTGATAATAAAAACGCGAATTCTTCTCCGGCAGTTTCCATGTGACGGTTCCATCTCCAATTTCCGGCGCCGTGTCGTCCGTCATGTTGACCACCTTGTCATAGGTACCATAATCGGTATATTCGGTCAGTCCATTCGTGGTACAGCCTTTGACCACGTTGATCTGCGTTGCCGTTCCATAATAGTCCAGATTGACATACATCGTTTCATCTACCTGAACTCTTGGTGCAGCCGCCCGGACAGGAACTGCCGCACTCGTTACCAGCGTAACCGCTGCCAGCGTCGCCGCCGCTCCTCTTCTAATGATCTTCTTCATGGCTTCCAGCCTCCCTTTTTTCTGTCATCTTCTGTTTCCGGTCTTTTCTTCGTTCTCTCACTTTTCCGAGTAGCCGGAGCTTTCTTCTGTGTTTCTCCCGCGCCTCCGCATCAGAATCTGTTTTCTCTTGAGGACCGCCCGTCTCTGTCATTTCTGTATCTTCCAGCGCTTTCGTTTCAGCTTCGAATTGTTTTCTTTTCGACGTAACTGAATCCACCAGCGGCTTTTTCCCTTTCCACACGGCACCAGCCACGCGTCTTGCCGCCCGTTTCATACGGGCATGGCGGCGTTCGCGCCGTTTTTTGAAAAACAGATGAATCCTCTCAAATTCGTTCTGCATCAGGATATGATCAAACAATACCAGAAATGCCGGCATCAGGGAGCAGACAAAAAGCATACTAATCAGAGCCCCCCGTCCAATCAAATGTCCCAGATCGCCGATCGCCGCGACACTCGATACCTTGTATACAATATATCCGGCACAGGTCAGGATCGAACCGGATGTCAGAATCGCCGGAATACCAAGATTCAGCGCCCCGATCGCCGCTTCCTTCTTATCCATCGTCTTGCGGCATTCCAGATAATTGTTCGTCGTCAGAATCGCATAATCGACGGTCGCGCCCAGCTGGATACAGCTTACGATAATGTAACCAATGAAAATCATCGTGTCTCCGACGATGTACGGTACCGCCATATTGACGAAAATCGCGACCTCAATCGGAATCATGATAAGGAGCGGAATAATCAGTGATTTAAAACTCCACATGACAACCACAAATACGCCGATCAGCGACATCACATTGACACGGCTGTAATCCTTCGTGATCGTCGTCTGGATGTCCTGTGTGGACGGTGTTGTGCCGACCAGATACGAATTTTCCGGATAATATTTCTTCATGATCGCCTGGATCTCATCCGAGCACTGGTACGCCAGCTTGCTCTCGCCCTTACTCTTAACGTAAATAAGGATTCTCGCATAATCTTTTTTATGTAACTGGCTTGTGATGCTGTACGGAAGGAAATCTTCCGGTACGCCCTCCGGGAGCTGCCCGGACAAGGACGTTACACTCTTCATGTATGGCAGGTCTTCCAGCTCATCCGTGAACTGTTTTTCCTTGATAAAAGACGTATCCGGCACGATTGCCATCATCATATTGCTTCGTCCGAATTTCGCTGTGATCAGCTCATCATCCTCATATACCGTCGTTCCCTCGCTGGCGCCGACCGCGTCATTTCCGTAGAGGAAATCGTTCATGCTCTGCGCGGTGTATGCCGGGATCGCCAGCACCGCAATCAGAATCAGCACGATGCGGCGGCTGTTGTAGATACCGTGGCTGAGCTTATCAAACGACGGCAGGAACGAACGATGGGATGTTTTCTCAATCATCGGCGTCATACGCAGAATCATCGCCGGCATGAAAAACACCACTGTCAGAAGACTCAGGACAATACCTTTTGCCAGCACGAGCCCCATATCAAATCCGATATTAAACTTCATAAAACACAGAACGATAAATCCGACGATCGTCGTCAGGCTGCTGGCGAAAATGGAGTTTAACGCCTCATTGATCGCGTTGCTTAACGCGGTCATCTGATCCAGTCCCTTTGCCTTTTCCCTTGCAAACGCGTGGCTTAAGAAAATCGAATAATCCATCGAGCAGGCGAGCTGCAGGACCGCCGACACACTGTTCGTCAAAAAGGATATCCGCCCGATAAACAGGTTCGTTCCTTTGTTCAGGACGATCGCCACGCCCATGACCGTCAGATACAGCACCGGTTCAAACCAGGAGTTCGTCGTCACGGTCAGAATCAGGAAAATAACCACGACCGCCAGCGTCATAATCAGCTTCATCTCGCTCGAAACATTTTCCTGCAGCGATTTATTCTGAACCGCCATGCCGACGTAATGTCCCTTGTCTCCGAGAATGTCCTTGATCTCATCGATCGTCTGGGACGTCCTCTTATCCGTGTCGCCGTTTACAAAAACAATATCCATAACCGCCGTATTATCCTTGTAATACTCATCAACACTATTAAAGTTGATAAATGCGTCCGCCGCGTATACGCTGGTCGATGTATCGAGCCACATGACCTGATCGACTCCGTCCAACGCCTCTATTTTATCCTTGTAGGCTTTCGCCTCATAAAGAGAAACATCATCAATCATGATGCGCCCCGTGCCGGGGTAGCCGAATTTCTCTTCCATCAGGTCCAGTCCCTGTTTGGACTGGACGGTCGACGGCAGGTATTCCGTCAGATCATAGTTGATCTCGACAAACGGCGCCATGAGCGCTGATATCAGCACCAGAACCAAAAAGACAATCTCAATCGCCCTGCTCCGCTCAATGATGAATTTCGGCAGGGAGAAGGCTTCTTTTTCCGTCTGTTTTTCTTCTTTGCGTTTATGTAAAAATTTCAGTTTCATGCCTGCTTGCTCCTGTCATACAATGATTACGATCCTTACCGCATCAAAATAATCATATAATAATGCTTATCGCCGACCTGCTGATGTGCAACACCCATTTCCTTATAATAAATCACCCGGTCCACGCGCTTTTTCTCGTCGCTGTCGTGATTACGCAGAAGCTTTTCTTCTGCCTGCGTCACATCATCACAGTTGATGAGGTAAATCTCCGTATGACGTCTCGCAGTGCTTTCCCCGATGGATTTGAGGTAATCATCAAGTGTGCCTTCATCCGGGATCCGGCTGCTTCCATAGCCCTTACTGCGTGCCATCGCCAGACGGTGTTCGGCGATCTGCTGTAATTTTCCATTTAAAATAAAGCTGGCATCTTTATCGTAATCTTTTTTGTCATCGTCATAGTAATCTTCTTCCTCATCCCCGTCAAACGCGTCCGCCTTCAGCTCATTTAAGCTGTCCGCCATCGCCTGGGTATCTGCATCCAGAAATGCCAGCGTGTACGCGCCGCCGCCCGTGTTTTTCTTCTTTTTTGCGTTCGCCAGGCTGCCGTCCGCGTTGATCGTATACTGCGTCTCATCCTTTGTGAAGGTCGTTCCCTCCATCGCGCCGCTGTCTTTCAGGAAATAGTATTTTCCGTCGATATTCTGCCAGCCGGTCACCATCGCACCGTCCCCTTGCAGATAATACCAGGTTCCATTTTCCTGCTGCCAGCCCGTTTTCATCAAACCGTCTGCTCCGAGCAGGTACCATTTTCCGCCCATCTGCTGCCAGCCTGTCAGGTAAGAACCGTCCATTCCCACCAGATAATAACCATTCTCCAC
>UMFI01059952.1_pt1 | contig 12939 bp, 18 predicted proteins | sample 1964951 | NCBI WGS metagenome assembly UMFI01 (sample SAMEA4836040, study PRJEB28245) | human gut metagenome | biome: gut microbiome; material: fecal sample | place: Denmark | collected 2008 | reverse complement strand
TGGACGGACATTTGTCTGTCTTTGGCGGACACACATGTACACCCCCGGCGGACACGCAAAAAAAGACCCCGACCGAAGTCGAGGCCAAACATTTGTTCACCTACTGAAAAAGAGGGTCGAAGATAAATTCCCCAAAATCTACGCACTCTATCTGGTTAATGTCATACCTTAAATAATTCCTTTTCATAGTATTAATCGCGTGCATAATTAAATACACTTTTTTCTCTGAAATTTTAATAGAACCCTGCACCATTGTGAACAAATTTGCTTCTCCTGCCGTATCAGTTTCTTTACCTCTCAGAATCACACTACACGGGAACGTACAATCTGTCGCATTGAAATGAATTGCGGGACTATCAATAGTACCCACTTCCAACGGAGTACCGTCCAGTTTTAACTTGGGTATATTTATTTCACTGAGTTTAAGTTCCAGACATCTCACTTTGGCAGTGCCATTAAAAATGGAATACCTAATTTTCGCACCACCTTTACCGGGAATACTTGAAGTCTTTGTAAATGTCGTACCATATTCAATACTGTTAATTGGTTTAAAGTAAAGTCCGTCAAACGCTCCAATCACCATATTCAGAATATTCTTCTGCCCTTGGTCGGACGGATGCACGCCGTCATTTGAAAAGGAGGATTCATACAACATTCCCTGATATGCAGGGATAACACTGAACCCTAACTGAGCCGCCGAGTACATCCAGATTTTAATTGCTTTAATCACACTGATATACGTGGTTGATGTGTGAATCCCCTGCTGATGTCCTTCCCAGGTCCAACCCATAGGACACACAACAACATTTTTGCAGTTTTCGAAATTGTTTGAAATGGCACTTTGAAAATCAATCATGCCTTGGCTGATATCACTTTCAGGAGCATTTCGGTCGTTATAGCTACCACCTACAATTACCTTTACAACATTTGTTTTGTCATTCGTTGTCATACTGGTAGCTAACGTGTTTAACATTTTGGTGAATGTCTTTGTTCCGTCCGCTTTAAAACCATAACCACCAATGGCACTCAGTTTCACTGTATATCCATTTTTTTCGAGGGCATTTTTAAGCATATATGCCCACGAATTTTCTTTATTAGAGAGGTTTTCCCCTGCACCGTAACTGTCACCCAAAATAAGAACTGTGGGTTTATTAACTCTCGCCAACGCACCCTGTAATAATGCATCTGAAATGATTTCTGAAAGCTCTCCGCTAGTTTTCATTTCTTCCAGAATTTTTCGTACTTCTTTGTCAATTTCAAGTTTTGCAAAATAATCTGTCACATACTTCTTTAATTCCTCAAAGTCCCCCTGTAAATTGGAGAAATCACCCTGCATTTCAACCCATTCGTTCACTAACCTCTTTACCGTCTCTATAACCCATGTTAAATTCATTTCATGAAAATTTGTATACGGAAATTTAATCATTTTCTCACACTCCTTAATATACCAATAAGAAAAACTCTTCTTTAAACAATTCAGTAATCTTACTCAAAGCACTCATAGATTTTTCAAGCTTGAAATCCAACACCTCAAGTTCCGACATTCCCGTAGACCTTGTTTCTTTTTCCGTTTCTGTCGTTTCATTTTTAGAATTTTTTGCATTGTTATTTGTCTCATCATAGCTTGCTTTTCCTCCATAAGTAATGGTTGCGTTTCCTTTATCCACAAGTGACGTAGAATTGAACCCAGCAACTTTTTCAGTCGTTGAATCAGAACCGCTTGTTCCACTATTACTTTTCTGATTTAGATTTTCATTATCTTCCGTTGTAGATTTTCCTTGTCTGTCTCTTGTAATTGTTTCTGTTTTTGCACCTTCTGTTGTAGAAATGGCAAGTTCTATATCATAGATAATTGAGAACAACCGTTCATTTATAGAAGCCCACGAGTTTAGAGCTAAAGCCATTTCGGTTGGTGAAGGTATTAAAACTTCCAACTCAGCGCATTTTAAAAGGACATAATTCTGAATATCATCCTTTCCAATATCATTCACCATATTGACCGGTAAATGACTTATGAAATTATCTTTTAGCAGATTTTCATTCCATGCTAGTAGCCCCTGTAGATAAAGTTCTCCCGGCACTATTTCCGCCCCCCTCATTGTGACGTAATTTAACGTCAAGATTTAGATTGAACATTGTATTTGTTTGATCAATTCCCTCTTTTAATGTTTCAAGCCACAGCTCCGCTTTTGTGAAGCACTCAATATTATTGCTGTTCACTTCATCAACAATCATACGCTCTTTCTTGTCGCTCCTTACGTTTGGTATACCAACTTCATTACAGAACATTTCTTCCCAACGTCTCAATGTATCCTGTAATTCAGGAGCAATAAAATTCTTTTTCAAATCATTATTGAAAAAATCTAACGGAATATTTTCGTTCCCCATCTTCAGTTTTTCATCATAGAAAACGCCAAGCTCCCCTCTCATCACCTTATCAAGAATTTTCTTCATTGACTCAGCTTGACTTTTTCCTCTCACTGCGAAGAGAAATGAAAGTTTACTGTTCATAATGTTCATTTCACACGTTTCCGCAGTCATAGCCATATTATCGGCATAGTAATTTACAATATCAGAAATACCGCTATAATCCGGCTGTAATCTGATAATGGAACATTGAGTATCAATTTTAGGTTCTAAAATTCCCGTTAATAAAGGATTTACAATTACAGCGTGCGTAGGATTGTAATAGATATTATATCCTCTCAATCCGCAATGCTGACATATAACACCGAATTTATCTGTATTTACAACTGCTAGATAACCATTTAAAAACAGCGAATATAAAAAATAATTTTTATCCCACGTTTCTGGTAATTCAAACTCAAAAACAGACATAACTTTTTCAAGTAAATATTTTTTGAAAAACATGAACATCTGTGTGTTTTTCGTATGAAGAGTTGACGGACTGTAAGACGAATTAAACAAGTTTATCATTTCATAACTGTATGGCATCATATCACCCCCTTATAAATACAGAACTCCAATACTGGGCGTACTCATAACGTTCCGGCTGATTCAAGCTGGCAGGACGCAGATAATTATACATAAACGCATTGGTCAGAGTTTTCAAGTCATAGTTTCCAGTTGCCCATTCACGCCAAGTCATACGATAGCTAGGTGTATCATACCATTCCGGCTCAATCCCTCTATTGGCATCACCAACGCTTTCTTGATATTCAGCGAACAGAGCCGCACACTGTTTACCACCGTCATACCAATCATCATGTTTTCCGAATAAAACATCAAGCACGGTGAGTAGCTTTGTTCCGGGTGTCCACTGTACAAGCCCTCTACCAGGACCGTCTGCCGTGGTTCCGCCACCAACTTCCAATAGACCCGGATTCATGGTGCTTTCTTTTTCCATATTTCCAAGTAGTGCCATACGTGCTGTTGCACTCCAACCACGCTCTTTGAAATAATTGTTAATATTTGCGGCATTCTGCATCATTTTATCACGGGAAAAATACCCCTGTACTGTGTCGGTAACAAGTACGTTCCAATTCCCGGACGGTAGAGGAATTTCACCACCCCCACCACCAGAGCCACCTTTTTTAAGTCCTATTAATAAAGCAGAATTGTTATAGGGATATCTTAACGAACTCATGCGTAGTAGAACCCTCCTTCCAAGTAATTTTTAATCATAGTTATTTCATCTGAATATGCACCAACGATATTGACATTGCCATTTTCAACGATATAGAAACCGTTTCCTAAAGTTGATGGTACACCGTTTTTCATGTATGGTCGACCGTTGTCGGCATTATCCTCTTCAGTGATTTCATAGCAATCCGTTATAAGCTGAGTGTTTACAAGCATTGACGCAACTGAATCTGCTGAGGAAACCGCAGTAGCTTCTGCGTTCGTGAGTTGTAGACCTAAATTCAGCAGTGATGCACCGGAACCTATCCAGTTACCCGAAACAATACCACCGACAGCCCCAACCGCTGAACCGATAGCGCCTAGTAAGTCGTTTTTAATATCCCCGATTGAGATAGAAAAACCAACCCTTCCGGGAACATTCGCTAGCATGTATTTCACTCCATTTATAACAGAATATACATATGCAACCGCACCACCCGTTCGACAATCTATATCACATTGTATGGTTAGCGTGTTCTCACGGATTTTTGAGTAATTTAACTCAACACTTCCAAACCCCTGAATGAACAGTCTCCCCCGTCTATACGGGTAACTATTCAGATATACACCTCTTGAGTTGGCTTGTGGATGGTTCGGAACTTCAACATTTGTTGTTACACGATCAATAGAGCTTGATGATAGTCTAATCGCTGTGGCGTTTACTTCCCACCAACCTAGCCCGATTTTTGTCTCGATAACAACCTCGTTTTCGACAATGTCATAGGGAAACCACAATACGGTTGTTATATATTGGGCTGGATTGAAAACCATTTTTGCAACGTCCTCTCCTAAATCCCCCAAGTCACCACTTTGCATCCAAGTCATAGAAGAAAACACACTCTCCGCAAATTTTAGAAAACCCGCATACTTAAACTTGTAGTATTCACACATTCCGGCTTTACCTATAATCCCTACAACAAAAGTTCCTGATTTAACATTATTTGCCTGAGGAAAAAGAGGTTGACTTGCCATACTTACATGACGAGTAGGGTTGCTGAATGAAGGATATAATGCGTCTGATATTCTACCGTCAAAAGTCGTGCTTGTTCTTATGATGTAATAACTCTTCTCCCCTATCTCACTTTTAAAACTAGCCATTGCATCAACTTCCATGTAGCACACCCACAACCCTGTGCTATATTCCCAATCATTCACAAAATAATACCGTCTAAACTCAGGGATATAACAGTAATTGATATTTTTCGGACACCAATCTTTCGCAAACTGAAATGTAATCGTCGGCTTTAAAATAGATGAAGGGACTCTTAAAGTCCCCTCATAATCTTTACCACCACTACCGGGAATCCATGTAGAATTTTTAGGCTTGCCAACATTAAAACATGTCACTATCATACATGCACCCCCATAATTAATCTAATAAGAATACAACTCCATTTTCGGTAAAGTCGTTGTAGTATCTGTCGTTGAAATGCCAGAAAATGTTACTGTATCCACCCCTTGCATTAAACGGTGACGGTGCTGACCATTCACCATAAGTTGTAATGCCGACTGCTTCCTCATCGAATAACACACCGAAAATGTTAGAAGTAACAGTGCCTTCATTGTCGGCAATAACATTGCCGGAAGTGTCCATATATGATGCTTTTACATGAATACTGTCAGGTGTGTCAATGTTCTGCCAAAATCCAACTTTCTCATGGTCAGCCATTTTTAAATAGCTGTCGTTAAAGATAGATGTCATAACACTAGCGTCAATGTTATTGAGTTCCTCAGAATACAGATACAGTTTCTGTTTGTTGTACGGTGTATGTCTAGAAATCTCTTTTCCTGTCACGTTAATATGAAACTTCTGTGTTCTTTCAGTCATCCAATCAGACACTGTTTTGATGTAACCTGTCGCCCACTTCATGAACGGAACAAAGTTTTCTGGCTGTTTTACCGTGTCAGCGGTGAGTGTAGTTTCCGCGACACCGTTATATTTTGTTACAAGATGTATAACATTGTCTGTGTCTCCTTTCACTTTACCACCAATAAAGTTGGCAAGTGTCATTCTTGCTGTTGCTTCATGTGCCTGCTCAATTAAATCAGATGCGTTTGTCATAATCATAGTGACAAACCGCTGAAACTCTTGTTCATTCTGTAATGCAACGTTTAACTGGTCTCTGAATAGTGTAACCTGCCTCTGATATACATTCTGTCCATAAAAATTTGTTTGAAGCACTTTCGGAATGGCAACTACTTGATCATCCACACTCGTTCCGTCTGTTAAGTTGTATCGGTCGTCCTTATCCCAATCAGAATCCGCAATATTGAGTTTTCTCACGTGATTTCCGAATTTCATGCTGTCCTGATATAACCCCTTAAACTTTCTTGAATAAGGTCGGATAGAAAAAATGGTTCTACTGAGAACCTGAGAAATAGCGTTTAACAGCGGGTCGATTCCTAACTCTAGTGCTACTGTAGCGACAGAAGTAAAATTGCCAGTTGCAATCGAAGCAATTGATTTTCCTCCTGTTGCCTGATTTACAATTTCATTCAGAACAGTCGCACCATTAAAACTTGTCACGTTTGGTGCTCCCGTTAGTAAGCCTGATCCTGTACCCATAATATCACTCCTTTACTGGTGGATTAATAATTGATGCTAACATATCTTCTGTTGTTGGCGGTTCCGGAATCTGAGAGTTACTCAGGTTTCCAACCTGAATCAATTTTGTAATCTCATCTAACCGATTGTCCAGAACTCCCATACGCTGATTGAAAACATCCTGTGCCGGAACCGGCGCTGATACTGGTGCTGATGCCGGTGTTGGTGTCTGAATCGGCACCTGAGCCGGAACCGGTGCTGATACCGTACCTGCAATTTTGATAATGTCCCGTTTGCTAAATCCTGCCCCTGCGAGGGCAATAATATCTTCGATTTTCATAATGTCACTCCTTTTTTGTTAAATATTTTTTATTACAAAAACCTGCGTAAATCTTTCCGCTGTCGGAGTATTCACAAAGATACCACTCCATAGTGATATCTGTGAACCCGTAACAAAAAATAGTACGTCCTTTTGGCATCTCTACAATGATATCTGCGTTTGTATCTGGTTTATCACGCAACATCAGAGGGGAACTTTTTGTACTTATCTTGTATTCACCATATACGCCACAGTCTGGTATAATGTCAATCATTCCGTACTGTTCTTCCATATCGGGGTCTAGTAGAATTTTTGCGCCTAATGGCATCGTATCACTCCTTTACGTCCAGTTTGTCTGCAAGTTTCTGAATTGCCATCGTGTTGTTGTTTAGAACTTCCGTGAGGTTGTGTATCTCTTCTTTATGGTTTTCAGTCTCCCTATACCATAAATAAAAGGTTACTGCAAGGCACGCTACCGGAACCCCGAGAGAACTGAATAACTGACTTATTGCCTGTATCCATTCCATATTTGTCACCCCCCTCTTTTGAATTGAGGGGGAGTGCTGTGAGCCAACCAAGCTCATGTACACGGGTTCCGCCCGTTGGTTTTGTACCACTCCCCCTACAATGATAGAGTATCACATCTTAAAATAATTGTCAAGTAAATATTTTGATTCGATGTCAGAAAAACTTACTAACCCGTCAAGGTACATCCCCCAGACCCATACGAACTTGTGCCGGAAAGCTGTTAAATCTCTTGATGATGTGGAATAAGTAATCTGGGGTGAGCCTTGTAGGTGCTGTGTAATATACAGTTTTTCCTTGCTTTTGTGTGTATATATAGTTATTTCTCCAACTGTCACAATGGGGACGTACTCATTTATGGGTTCGGATTTAATGTCCGAATAGTCCTCAGCATAGAAATCATTCTGAATTGACATCTTGTAAAAATCACTGTCTTTACCAACCATTCTGTACACAGCCGTCTCAGATTTCGCCTGTGAAATCGGGGAGTTGGCGAGATTGATAAGGATAATACCCCTATCAGGCAGATAACTGAATTCCTGCCCTGTTTTGTGCATATCAGTGACTTTACGGATTAAACCTAGTTTTGCGAATATGTCGCAGTTTGCGTTTTCGCTGTTTGATGCGCATATGAGCTGTAAAGGCTTATCCCCCATAAGCTCTCGATTTCTGTTTATGGTTTCATATCCATTTAAGAGAGCGATTGTAGCGTTTTTTAACTGTGGTTCTGTCTTTTCTGGAATGAACTCGTCATAAAACATCAACTCAACGTCTGCTGCCCCGAAACCTCGTAAATTGGATATAGTGCCAAGTGCTGCTGAGTAGCCTAGTGGTTCCCCCAAGTTTGTGTATTTTTTTGTTTTCTCGTCAAACTCTGTATCATAAAAACCTGAATACATTTTATTGATAGATGACGGCGTGATACGTCTGTTACAGTTGACATTGTATTGCTTAAACGGATTAAATTGCGGTGTGCGTATCATATCTATCTGAGTTTGTCGGGTGCGTAGGTAAATGAATTTTTTATTGTTTTCCACAGCGTGTTTCAAAACACCATAAGTTTTTCCCGTTCCTCTACCGCCCCACATAAAGATAAAAGGACACCCCGTTTCCAAGATGCCCTTTATATTCACATAACCATTACTGTCGTACAGTTCAGGTTTTTTCATTTCACATAACCTGCTACTAAAAAGTTTCTTCCACGCTGTGATTTTTTGAAAAATACAGATACTTTTCGGAAGTCCTCTCCACATTTTTCAGCCATTGTGATAATGCGCTCGAAAGTCTTAATGAATGAGGTAGATGTCGTCACATAAACGCTACGTGTTTCCGCATCCTCGATTGACAGAGTTTTCACAACTTCGCCCTTTGCGTTTTCATCTTCAACAATAGCATAGTGGTCAAACTCCACAGTTGTTCCGGCAGTGTCGGAAAGACGGATTCTGTTCTCGTCCTCGAACATTGCATACATTAACTCCATTGTGTACTCGTTTTCCTGAATGTTTGTTTTAATAATTTCCATGATGTTTTCTCCTTTTTTCTTTTTATGCTGTTTTACCCACAACTGGGAGTTGTTTCAGATTGCGACCTGTTTGTTTCTTAATGTGCTCCTACTATACTTTTTCCGTAGTGTACAAATTCAGCTTCTGTCATAGATGCTTTTACAACTTCAGTATTCATAGAAACTTTCACAGCTTTTACTCCTGTTTCAGCCTCGTAAGATTTTTTAATCTTTGTAGCTGTTACGTTTGCACCGTAGTAGGTCTTTTCTACAGACTGACCGTTTTCGTCTGTAATCTTTGCGGTTACTTTCTCAATGCTTCTTGTAATCATGTTTTTTCAACTCCTTTTCTATTTTGTTTTTGTTACAAGTATATAATAGCATATGTAGGTGTATATGTCAAGACTTTTCTTCGGTATTTTTTAGAAAATCATGCCACAAGTCAACGCTGTTAAGAACGTTCAGGTATTCGAGAGTAAGTCCCACAGTATATTCAGACGGGCGTATGACAACGTTTCTGGTAATGCGCACGCTTTTATCCGGGTTGTCTGGGTCGGGGTTGTAATAACCATAATCTGTATCATTATAGACAGATTCTGTGCCACCCGCATCCTTAAATGTGGTTCCGATTTTCAGAGCTTCCAAACCACCCATTTTCCGCAATTCTTCCGCACCTTTTTTCTTTCCCACGCCTGCTATCGTGATTTCAAGTTTGCCGTTTTTTTCTTGAGCATATTTTTTTGCACCTAAGGTTATAAATCTGTCGGATGTACCCTCATACTCGTATACGCCCAGATAATGTTCCACGCCCTTTGGGTCTGTAGCATGACCACCATTTTCCGAAGAATCGTTCTTTAACCGATTATTCAGCTCGTCAAACCCCTTTTGGATTTCGGGATATCTTTCTGTAATCAGTATTTTGCACGAATCTGTGTCGCAGTAAACAAAATCTTCGTCAGCTATGTTCACGGCAAGCTTGAGCCTTTGTCTTGCGTGAGCAGTCACCCAACAACCCCATGCGTATAACATAAATGCCCTTTTGTTATACTTCATTAACTTTTCCTCTGTGTCCCCGTCCTCAACCGAGAATGGTTTTTCGGTGTTACTGTAGATGATATCTGGCTTGACAGGGTTTTGCGCAGACATCCCGTATAGTGAGTTTATCAATTCTTTTGACAGAGCGTACTCAATTTCCTTACCCTCAACACCTTTTAAAGACGTTTTATCTGTAAATAAGCGTTTCACCAGATTTCGCAAAGGTTCTGGAAGATAACCGTACCCGGCTGTATAAAAATCGGTGAAATCCACCGTGTCCCAGATGTATTCCTCTTTTACAATCCCGAAGTCGATGTCATTTAATGTGCACGAGTATTCGTCTGCTGAGAGTAAACGGCCGTTATCCCAAACTGATTCTGTGCTTATGCAATAGCCCTTGTCTTTTGTAAGATATGGGGCCCCGTAATACACATCTTTTTGCCTGATGTTTCGGAAATGAAACCGTCCCACATAAGCTTTGTGAAATTTTGTCCACCTGTCAATATCCTCTATACCGCAATTTCCCTGTCGCACAAATTTTGTCATTGGGAACTCACAGTTGAGCATAACGTCCGGGTAAGAGCTTGCCCTGTCGAATGACGCAACGTTGCTGAGTATTTTTCCAACGTGATATCTGTTTGCGTGGGTATCACCGCCCCTGAATTCTTCTCTAAGAAGTGTGTATAGGCTTGTATCGCACATCATGCTGTGCAGTTTTTTATAATTGTACTGTTTCATAGCTTGCCTTGCTTCTCGCCTGACGTAACCTGTAGAGGTTAAAGGAAGGGTGTATAATGTATCATTATTATCCACCAATCGTTTATGCATTGCCTGTAATAATCCTATTACATCGTTGCAACCGTACTCAATTTCTTTGGGTGTTAATTCTGTCCACGGATATCTACGCTTGTCATAATCAAAATCTTTCAGCTTCTGGTTCTCAACACCACTGTCACTCAGAAACTTGTCAAGGCTCTTATGCGTCTGCATGTATGAGCACCGAAATTCCAGATTTCCCTGTTTGTAATTACCTGCTCTTACTCTGAGTATTTTTCGGGGCTTGAGCGAGAACACTTCTTCCGGCTTTATTTCAACGTGCGACCGCAGAAACTGAAATTCGTATGACAGATTGTGTACAAAAATCATTGTGATAAGGTGTTCATCTTCGATGTCAGTAAACAATTCTTCAAGTTCGTTCCAGTTTCTTCCGTACACACATATTATTTCGTTATCGTCAAGTAATACCGCAAATTGCCATAAATACATGATGCTCTGTTCAATTTCAGGAAGTCGTGTAGTTTCGATATCAAAAGCGCATATACAATTTCGGTATGACTGTTTTGCAAAACGTTGTTTTCCTCTCATGTGCGGTGTTCTATATACTGTGTGTATTCTGTCAACTAGTTCCCTTCTTTGCTTTTTGCCAGTCCCGATATTGATTGAGTAGTTCTTCACCGGATTTTCCACCCCTATCTATAAACAACTCTAATGCTTTTGTACTGTCGTATACATGACCGAGCGAATAATCCCGAACAGATTCCATAAACTCTCCAAACTCATTAAGTTCCCTGTATGTCTTAAATTTAACCCCTAACTCTTCAAGTTTTGCCATTTTCCGTTTGGCAATTCTCCTTTGCCCTGAGACACTGTATAAATCAGATTTCTCAGCTTGTTCTAGTGCTACCATTGCGCCTCGTCTCTGGCGGGCGGTTTTTATCTGACTTTCTGGTGGTAATTGTTGTAGCATGTATTGTATATTACTCTTTGTACCCATTCCGAAATTTTTGTTTTGCGCTAAGACTTTAAGCTTTCTTATAACTTTAGTACGGCGTTTTGCATAATCTGTCGTCATGCCACTGCTCACTCTCCATTTCCTATCGTTCTACATCGTGAATATGTTTCACGTGAAACATTATCGCTGAACGATTCAGTATCTGTGCTTTGCTGAGATTGTTCTGTTTTGCTAACTTTTTCACTTCTTTAAAAGTCCTATCTGTGAGGTACACGCTTGTGTCGTACTTCGACACGGCTCTCACGGATTCAAATTTAAAACCAGCACCACCGAACTCCAAAGCTGAGTACACAGCATGTTCGAGGTATTCGCTCACTGTTGTTCCGTATTCTTCTGCCCAATTGTATATTCTCATATCTAAACGTAACGATAATTTTCTCAATGTTTTTTCACCTCCTTTCTCTGCTCTCGTTTTCTTCTGTGTTTTTCTTTTCTTCTTTTCTCTCTTCCCATTTCGTCTGTCGTGCCGAGGATGTACCCCGACACAAACATCATAATTAAAGCTATAGACACGTAAATTATATCACTCGTGGTTGCTACTACCATTTTTCTGACCTCCAAAAATATAATATCCGGCAATATCTACAATTGATTTGACGTCACTATATTTTTTATATACCCCGTGTGTATGCAAATCGTTATCGTCTGGGAAATACACCAATTCCTGTTCCAACGGCACTAAATCATGAGTACTTATTTTAACGCCATCTATAAAAACAAAATCCCCGTAACGACCATTTTGTATATCTTTCATGATTTTTCTCAGTTCGTGATTGAAATCGACATATATACTGCTAATCCCTGTGTATTCAATTCTAATACTACTATTACAAAACGCAATCTCAGTTTCGCCTAAAATAACGTCACGTCCTCTAAATCTAATGTGGTCGTTGATTGTAACTAAAGCGCCGTAGTCCATAGCGGCTTTCACAAGCTCTTCCAACTCTCTTACAGGTCTGAGAGGCAATATGTCAGTTTCTTTCACAATATTTCTAGTAACAAACATCGGTTTTGTGCAATAGATAGAACCGTCTGTAAATATGTGAAAGCTGTACTCACTATTTTTGAGCATATATTCATCGTACTCCTGAGTGTGTTTTTTGATTAAATCAACTGTTTTTGTCATTTTATACCTCTTTCTCCCCGTCGTGCCGTTAGGTCAGCAGTTTATATATTTTAGATGTTAAAACCCAATTATTAAATCGATATAACTGACACCTGCAATAATTTTGTTTTGGTTTCTGGCAAATATATATAATACTCCATCATCATCGTCAAAGCACAATCTGATGTGCTCATAACGAAAATAAATACTGTTTATATAAATGCCCTCACATTTATTACCAATAACTTGTCTATAGATTTTGTTGTGTTCTCTAATTTTTTTGATAAAAACTTTTTTTGTCATTTTGCCATCTCCTTACTATGATTATATAATAACACATTTATACCGCATTGTCAATAATTTTTATAAAATTATACCGCAATTATTGTCTGCCTGTAGCGCACAGTGTGTGCGCCGGAGACATACACATGTGTCCGTGTGGGGAAGACAAATGTCCGTCCACCACGGACTTGAG
>UMFI01017478.1_pt1 | contig 13005 bp, 10 predicted proteins | sample 1964951 | NCBI WGS metagenome assembly UMFI01 (sample SAMEA4836040, study PRJEB28245) | human gut metagenome | biome: gut microbiome; material: fecal sample | place: Denmark | collected 2008 | reverse complement strand
TATCAATCACGCCTTAGTTTGTGGGAAAAGGGAGAACTGAGGGGGAAACCGAAGCTGGTCTGTGAGAATCATGCGATGCCGGTATTCTATCGGGATGTCATGTATAGAGAAGCAGAACCGGGAGAAGATGTGGCACATTTAAAGCTATTTGATGGGCGTGAGTGGAAGTGGTTTCAGGTAAAATTACTTCATACCGATATGGAATATCTTCGGAAAAAGTGGAGCGGGAAAAAGGCATCCGCACCAACTTTGGAAAGGAAACATCATAAATATTTCCTTCGATTTTCATACACAGAGGAGGTAACCTTATCGAAAACAGCTGTAAAACAGCAGGTGATATGCAGCGTTGATTTAGGAATCAATACGGATGCAGTTTGTAGTATCATGCGTGCAGATGGCACTATTCTGGGACGTAAATTTATAAATTTCCCCAGTGATAAAGACCATTTGTATCATGTGCTTGGCAGAATCCGCCGTTTTCAGAGAGAACATTCCTCCAGACAGGTTCAAAGCCGATGGGATTATGCAAAAAGGCTGAATATGGAACTGTCCCGTAAAATAGCTGCGGAAATCACGAAATATGCCGTAGAATATCAGGCAGGTGTAATTGTTTTTGAGTATCTGGAAATGCAAGGAAAAATATCCGGAAAAAAGAAGCAAAAACTTCATTTATGGAGAAAGAGGGATATTCAGAAGCTATGTGAACATCAGGCACATCGGAACAGGATTCGTGTGTCCAGAGTTAGTGCCCGGAACACCAGCAGGCTGGCCTGTGACGGAAGTGGAGCGGTAGTAAGAAATCCGGAGAACCATAGCCTATGTATCTTCCAGACAGGAAAGCAGTATAACTGCGACCTGTCAGCAGCCTATAATATTGGAGCGAGATATTTTATACGGGAACTTTTAAAACCCTTGCCGGAAACGGAAAGGTCTTCACTGGAGGCAAAAGTCCCTGTAGTGAAGCGTAGAACCTCCTGTGTTTATGCAGATTTAAGAAAGCTTTATGTAGAAGTAAACAACTTAAAAGCAGCATAAACGCAGGCAGATATACAGCGGACTACCTGTAATGTGGAAACCAGCCGTATCCGGTGTGGAAAAAGTGCGTATCCGCACGAATTCTAAGATACTGGCGTATCCGCCGATATTTAGTCTTGCCGTTTAAAACGGCCGAGAAGCACGTGACTTTAGCCATGTGAGGTTCACAAACAAGAAGAGATCGATTAAAATGAAAATAGTTCGAATTAGAGCATTTGGTTAAAAAATTATGCAAAATTAAGGCTGTCAGCACAAAATTCCATTTAAGGTATGAAAATCCGTCGAAGTTGTGCGCAGCAAGAGAAAAAATACTGAATATTTGCTGTAAAATTTACAAAAAACCACTTGCTATTTTAGGAAAAGTTGGGTACAATACAAGCAGGGTTGATTAATATTTAACAATCATGAAGATGAATTTCTAGGAGGAATGAGATCATGGCAGTAAAAGTTGCAATTAATGGTTTTGGTCGTATTGGTCGTCTGGCTTTCAGACAGATGTTTGGCGCTGAGGGTTACGAAGTCGTAGCTATCAACGATCTGACAAATCCGAAAATGTTAGCTCACCTGTTAAAGTATGATTCTGCTCAGGGCAGATACGATGGACATACGGTAGAGGCTGGCGAAGATTATATTGTAGTAGATGGCAAGAAGATTACTATCTACGCAAAGGCAAACGCTGCTGAACTTCCGTGGGGCGAGATTGGTGTAGACGTAGTTCTGGAGTGTACCGGATTCTATACATCCAAGGCAAAAGCACAGGCACATATCGATGCAGGCGCTAAGAAAGTTGTTATCTCCGCACCGGCAGGCAATGACCTTCCGACTATCGTATACAATGTAAACCACAAGACACTGAAACCGGAAGATAAGATTATCTCCGCAGCATCCTGTACAACTAACTGCCTGGCTCCGATGGCTAAGGCATTAAACGACTATGCTCCGATTCAGTCCGGTATCATGTCCACCATCCACGCTTACACAGGCGATCAGATGATTCTGGACGGACCGCACAGAAAAGGCGATTTAAGAAGAGCAAGAGCAGGCGCTGTCAACATCGTTCCGAACTCCACCGGTGCTGCAAAAGCGATCGGTCTGGTTATTCCGGAATTAAACGGCAAGCTCATCGGTTCTGCACAGCGTGTTCCGGTTCCGACTGGTTCCACTACCATTCTGACAGCCGTTGTTAAGAAAGCTGACGTTACTAAGGAAGCTATCAACGAGGCTATGAAGGCAGCTCAGACTGAGTCCTTCGGCTACAACGAGGATGAGATCGTTTCTTCCGATATCGTAGGTATCCGCTATGGTTCCCTGTTTGATTCTACACAGACTATGGTATCTCCGATCGGTGATGACTTATATCAGGTACAGGTTGTTTCCTGGTATGACAACGAGAACTCCTACACAAGCCAGATGGTTCGTACAATCAAATACTTCGCAGAGCTGGCATAATTTTATCGATTCGATAGAAAATCATAAGGATTCAAGATGGGTCCGGTCCTCGGTCGGGACCGGATCCATTTTTCTTTTAAATGTAAAGGAGACAGGATATGCTGAATAAAAAATCCGTGGATGATATCAATGTAAAGGGCAAACGCGTTCTGGTACGCTGTGATTTCAACGTACCGTTAAAAGAAGGAAAGATCACCGATGAAAACCGTCTGGTGGCAGCGCTTCCGACGATCAAAAAACTGATTGCGGACGGTGGAAAGGTAATTCTCTGCTCCCACCTTGGCAAACCGAAGGGAGAGCCGAAGCCGGAGCTGTCTCTGGCACCGGTAGCCGTTCGTCTGTCTGAACTTCTGGGACAGGAAGTGAAATTTGCAGCCGATCCGGAAGTGGTTGGACCGAACGCAAAGGCAGCCGTTGAGGCGATGAAGGATGGCGAGGTTGTTCTGCTTGAGAACACCCGTTACCGTGCCGAGGAAACCAAGAACGGTGAGGCGTTCAGCAAGGATCTGGCATCCCTGTGTGATGTCTATGTGGACGATGCATTTGGTACTGCACACCGCGCACATTGCTCAAACGTAGGCGTGACCCAGTATGTGGACACTGCAGTAGTTGGTTACCTGATGCAGAAAGAGATCGATTTCCTTGGAAATGCAGTAGATAACCCGGTCCGCCCGTTCGTTGCCATTTTAGGCGGCGCGAAGGTAGCTGATAAATTAAACGTTATCTCCAACCTGCTGGAGAAGTGCGACACGCTGATCATCGGCGGCGGCATGGCATTTACCTTCTTAAAAGCACAGGGCAAGGAGATTGGTAAATCCTTAGTCGATGATACAAAGTTAGATTATTGTCGTGAGATGGTAGAGAAGGCGGCGAAGCTTGGCAAGAAACTGCTTCTTCCGGTTGATGCAGCTGTAGCAGCATCCTTCCCGGATCCGATCGATGCACCGATCGAGGTACAGAATGTATCGGTTGACGCTATCCCGGCTGACACGATGGGACTTGACATAGGACCGGAAACTGCAAAGCTGTATGCAGACACCGTAAAATCTGCTAAGACAGTTGTATGGAACGGACCGATGGGTGTATTTGAGAACCCGACTCTGGCACAGGGTACAATCGCAGTTGCAAAAGCACTGGCAGACACCGAAGCGACCACGATCATCGGCGGCGGCGATTCTGCAGCAGCGGTCAACCAGCTTGGATTTGGCGACAAGATGACCCATATTTCTACCGGCGGCGGCGCTTCCCTGGAATTCTTAGAGGGAAAGGAGCTTCCGGGCGTAGCGGCAGCGAATGATAAATAAATAGAAAAGAGGAATAGAATAGTCATGGCTAGAAGAAAGATCGTAGCAGGCAACTGGAAAATGAACATGACGCCGTCGGAGGCAGTAGCTCTGGTAGAGCTTCTGAAGCCGCTCGTTGTTTCGGAAGATGTAGACGTTGTATTTTGCGTACCGGCGATTGATATTATCCCGGTTGTAAAAGCGTGCGAGGGAACCAACATCGCAGTTGGCGCTGAAAATATGTATTTCGAGGAGAAAGGTGCTTACACCGGCGAGATTTCCCCGAATATGCTGACCGATGCAGGCGTTAAATACGTGATTATCGGACATTCCGAGCGCAGAGAATACTTTGCAGAGACCGATGAGACGGTCAATAAGAAGGTACTGAAAGCATTTGAGCACGGTCTGACCCCGATCATTTGCTGCGGCGAGACTCTGACCCAGAGAGAGCAGGGCATCACGCTTGACTGGATCCGCCAGCAGATCAAGATCGCATTCCAGAATGTGACCGCAGAGCAGGCAAAGACAGCTGTGATTGCATACGAGCCAATCTGGGCGATCGGTACCGGCAAGGTAGCGACCACCGAGCAGGCTGAGGAAGTGTGCGGCGCGATCCGTGCGTGCATCAAGGAAGTGTACGATGAGGCGACCGCAGAGGCGATCCGCATTCAGTACGGCGGTTCCGTATCCGCAGCATCGGCTCCGGAGCTGTTTGCACAGCCGGATATCGATGGCGGTCTGGTAGGCGGCGCATCCTTAAAGGCAGATTTTGGAAAGATTGTAAATTATAAATAAGAGATGAGCAAAAGGGGGCTGTCGCACGTGTGAGGCGTGGCAGTCCCCTTTTTGCCAGTAAAAAAAGAAGGTGAAGGTTTTGAACTGAAACAATCAAAATTGTTGGTTCATCCGGTTGTTTCAGAAAAAACGGTTCATTTCGTGGAAGGAAAGGAAGAAGAAAGAGATGAAAAAAAAGCCAACCGTATTAATGATTCTCGATGGATACGGCATGAGAGATACCTGTGAGCACAATGCCGTGTGTGAGGCAAAGACACCGATCATGGATCAGCTGATGAGCCAGTGCCCGTTTGTGCGCGGCAATGCCAGCGGTCTGGCGGTCGGTCTGCCGGACGGACAGATGGGTAACTCGGAGGTTGGACATTTAAATATGGGTGCCGGACGTATCGTATACCAGGAGCTGACCCGTATCACGAAATCAATCGAGGATGGCGATTTCTTTGAAAATCCGGAATTTCTGGCAGCCGCAGACACCTGCAAGAAGAATGATTCCGCCCTGCATCTGTTCGGACTGGTATCAGACGGCGGCGTTCACAGCCATCTGACTCATTTATTCGGACTTCTGGAGTTTGCAAAACGTCAGGGACTTAAAAAAGTGTATGTGCACTGCTTCCTGGACGGACGTGATACACCGCCGACCTCCGGCAAGGAGTTCGTAGCAGAATTAGAGAAGAAGATGCAGCAGCTTGGCATCGGCGAGGTGGCTTCCGTGATGGGACGCTACTATGCGATGGACCGTGATAAAAACTGGGATCGTGTCCAGAAAGCTTACGATGTGCTGACAAAGGCAGAGGGCGAGAAGGCAGAAAGTGCGTGTGCAGGCATTCAGGCATCCTATGATAAAGAGGTAAACGATGAGTTCGTCGTACCGTTCTATGTAGAGAAGGACGGAAAGACGGTTGCCACGATTCAGGATGGCGATTCCGTCATTTTCTTTAACTTCCGTCCGGACCGTGCAAGAGAGATCACCCGCGCATTCTGCGATGAGGGATTTACCGGATTTGCGAGAGAGAAGAAGCTTGACCTGACGTTTGTATGCTTTACCGATTACGATGAGACGATCGGGAACAAGCTGATTGCGTTCAAGAAGGAAGAGATTAAGAACACATTTGGAGAGTTCCTGGCGGCGCACCACATGACGCAGGCACGTATCGCCGAGACCGAGAAATATGCACACGTAACATTTTTCTTCAACGGCGGCGTGGAAGAGCCGAACGAGGGCGAGGACCGCATTCTGGTTCCGTCTCCGAAGGAGGTTCCGACCTACGACCTGAAACCGGAGATGAGCGCACCGATCGTGTGCGATAAGCTGGTGGAGGCGATTGAGTCCGGCAAATATGATGTCATCATCATCAATTTTGCAAACCCGGATATGGTAGGCCACACGGGCGTGGAGTCGGCTGCGATCAAGGCGATTGAGACCGTCGATGCCTGCGTAGGACGTGCAGTTGAAGCCATCAAGGCAGCCGGAGGCGTTCTCTTTATCTGTGCCGATCACGGTAATGCAGAGGTGATGGTCGATGAGGCAACCGGCGAGCCGTGGACCGCTCATACGACCAATCAGGTACCGTTTGTCCTGGTCGGCGCTGACCCGGCGTACAAGCTGCGCGAAGGCGGACGCCTCTGCGATATTGTGCCGACGCTGATTGAACTGATGGGACTTGAGAAGCCGAAGGAGATGACGGGAGAGTCGCTGTTGGTGAAATAGGGAGAATTTTCGAATATATTAGGAAAGTATAAATATAACCGTCAATAAGAATCGGGAAAACTGCCATAAAGCAAGAAAAGATCATGAACAGAGAAATGGTCGGGGCTTGTTTTGTGGCAGTTTTTGGTTACTTCTCTCTTCCATTTCATAAGAAAATAGGATAAAATAAAATCATCTATGTGAACCGCTCGGAGGCTGTTCCAGGGCAGACATTTTTAGAAAAGAAAGTGTTATGCGGAAAGGAAAATAGGATGGCAGCAGATTCACAGGGAAAACAGGAGGAAACAAGCATGAAGGTAGCGGTTGTTACAGACAGCAACAGCGGAATTACACAGGCACAGGCGAAAGAGATGGGCGTATATGTCCTGCCGATGCCGTTTATGATTGATGGAACCGAGTATCTGGAAGATATAAATTTGACACAGAAGGAATTTTACGAGCATCTGAGCGGGGATCACGATGTGAGCACATCCCAGCCGTCCCCGGAGACGATCTTAAATCTCTGGGAAAAACTTTTGGAGGAATACGATGCAGTTGTGCACATTCCGATGTCCAGTGGGCTTTCGAGCTCCTGCCAGACGGCAAAGATGCTGGCAGATGATTTCGACGGAAAAGTGCAGGTGGCGGATAATCACAGGATTTCCGTGACCCAGCGCCGTTCGGTGCAGGATGCGCTTGACATGGCGGCAGCCGGCATGGACGCGGAGGCGATCTGCAAAAAGCTGGAAGATACAGGTTTGGATTCAACTATTTATGTCACGGTTGACACATTAAAATACCTGAAAAAGGGCGGTAGAATCACACCAGCGGCAGCAGCGCTCGGAACACTTCTCCGTTTAAAACCGGTTCTGACGATACAGGGCGAGAAGCTGGACGCATTTGCGAAGGCGCGGACGATGAAACAGGCGCGTTCCATGATGATCACGGCGATCACCCGCGATCTGGAAACTCGGTTTGGTGATGTGACGGGAGAAAAAACGTATATTGATGTAGCGCATACCGACAATGATGAGATGGCGCAGGAGCTGGCAGCCGAGCTTCGGGAACTTTTCTCGGAGACGGAAGTTCATGTAGATCCGCTGTCCTTAAGTGTAGCCTGCCATATCGGACCGGGAGCGCTGGCGATCGCGGCGTCGAAGAAACTTGAAATCGGATCGTTGTTGTGAGAAACGCAGTTGCGGAGCCGTATTTCGGTTTACGGTCAATGTCAGTAAGTTAAGCAACACAAGTAAGAGCGCGTGAACTGTAATTGTTCAGGACAGGGGCATGAGAAGAATAGCAGAACATAAAAGAAAAATATGGAAAGCGATGGAGCACACGATCGGGATGCGAATCCCGCTGATCCTCGCCTTTCTGATCCTGACGCTGGTTCCACTTCTGGTACAGGTCCGTTTTACATCGGGGTATTTTTACCAGAGCCACGTGGAAGAACGGATGGCGGAAGCGCAGAACCGGAGTCTGATTTTAGCAAACAAGATACGCAGCAGTGATTATATCAATGTACTGCTGTCGGGAAATCCAAATCCGGCGCTGGATGCGGAACTTAGTACAACGGCGGATCTGATGAACGGAAGAATCGTGCTGGTGGACGATAGCTTTAAGATCTTGAAAGACACATTTGATCTTTCCAGAGGGAAAACGCTGGTTGTATCGGATGTGTTAAAGGCATTTGACGGGGAAACTTCCAGCTATTTGAACCAGAAGAAAAAGTATTTCTATGTAGCGCAGCCGATTCAGGCAAAAAGCACGGATGCAGCGCCGATCGATTCGGATGTGGCAGCCGGAAAAGGGAAAAATACGGCAGGCGTGCAGGGAGTCCTTCTTCTGATGGCATCCACGGAAAATTCGGCGCTTTTGCAGGAGAAAATTGTGCAGAAGACGGGATTTTTGCAGCTCGTTATGTTCTGTTTTATTCTGATCGCAGATTTATTGGCGGCGGCTTGCCTGCTGAAACCATTCCGCCGTCTGCAGCAGCAGCTCGATATGGTGGCAGAGGGAAATCTGGATCAGGATATTGATGTAAAAACGTACCGGGAGACGCGGGACATTTCGGAGGCAGTCATGCAGACCATCCGGAAGCTGAAAAACCTGGATCAGTCGCGTCAGGAGTTTGTTTCCAACGTGTCGCATGAGCTGAAAACACCGCTGACTTCGATAAGGGTGCTGGCGGATTCTCTGATGGGGATGGAGAACGCCCCGGCGGAGTTATATCAGGAGTTTATGCAGGATATTTCGGCGGAGATTGACCGCGAGGGCAAGATTATCGATGATCTGCTGACGTTAGTCAAAATGGATAAATCATCGCCGGATCTGAATATTGCACAGACTTCGATCAATGGCCTTCTGGAACAGATTTTAAAACGTCTGACCCCGATCGCGAAGCGGCGGAACATTGAGATCACATATGAGAGCAAGCGGGAAGTATCGGCGGATGTGGATGAGGTAAAATTGAGCCTGGCACTTTCGAACCTGGTGGAAAATGCGATCAAGTATAACCGCGAAGAGGGAAAAGTCTGGGTGACGCTGGATGCTGACCACAAGTTCTTTTATGTGAAGGTGGAGGATAATGGCGTGGGAATCCCGAAGGAATTTCAGGAGCGTGTATTTGAGCGTTTTTACCGTGTAGATAAGGCGCGCTCACGCGAGACAGGCGGTACCGGGCTGGGGCTTGCGATCACGAAGAATATTATTCTTCTTCATCAGGGGGCGATCCGCCTGAAGAGTGAAGAAGGCAAGGGAGCAACCTTTACGGTGCGTATTCCGTTGAATTATATTCCGTAGACAGCGTGGTTCTGGGCGGTTTAGAGGTTCGAGAGGGTTGCTGGTGCTGCGGTGTTCGAATATTTCGGTGTTTGAATGCTGCAGTGTTCGAATGTGAGGTCAGGGAAATGTCTATTGTGAGATAGACTGCAAAATAACAACAGGAAATAATAAATGGAGAAAATAAGAAAAAAAAGCTCTGGAAAACGGGCAGGAAGCGTAAGTTTGTGGCTGATCCTTTGCCTGGCGTGTCTGCTTCTTCTGGGTGGATGCCGAAAAAAAGAAGAGGTGCATCCGACGGCGGGTGAGGACGGAGTCTATCAGATTTATTATCTCAATTCGACGCGCACGGGGCTGGCGAGCGTTTCCTATCAGACGGAGACGACGGACGCTGAGATCCTGATCGGGGAGCTGGCGGGGCAGATCCTTGCGGCGCCGGAAAACCCGGAGTATCAGGCAGTTTTAAGCGATAAGGTTGAATTCCTGGATATTAACCGGGACAATAACGTGCTGACGCTGAATTTTAATCAGGAATATATGAATATGAAAGCGTCGCGGGAGATTCTGTGCCGGGCGGCGCTGGCAAAGACCTTTACACAGGTAGAGGGAGTCGATTATATCAGCATTAATTGCGAGGGACAGCCGCTTCTGGACACGCATGGCAACCCGGTGGGCGCGATCGCAGGAAGTGATTTTGTAGACAGTATTTCGGATGTCAATTCGTATGAAAAAGTAGAGCTGACCCTGTATTTTGCCAATGAAGAAAAAGATGGTCTGGTGGCAGAAAAACGGGAAGTATTTCACAGTATGAACACGTCGCTGGAACGCCTGGTAGTGGAGCAGCTGCTGGCAGGTTCCCAGAATGGCGGTCTTTCAGTGATGCCGAAAAATACAAAGGTATTAAACGTATCACTGACAGATAATACCTGCTATGTCAACCTGGATAGTGGTTTTATTTCCGGGGATACCGATGTGGCGGAGTATATTCCGATTTACGCGATCGTCGATTCTCTGACAGAGCTTCAGACGGTGAATAAAGTGCAGATCACGGTCAATGGCTCAGCAGATGTGACGTACCGGAATGTGATTTCACTGGCGCAGCCTCTGGAGAGAGAGGAGAAGTATATTGTGAAGTAACTGTCAGACAGAATGTATATGCCATGTTTGGAAGAGAGCAGCGATGGGATTTTGTTGATGTTTTGTAGAATACAAGAAAAGAGGAATTGAATATCAAACGACCGGTAATGTGGATGATGGTGGCTTTTGTACTTGGAGAGGTCGCAGCGTACCAGATGGGCATGACGGTGTGGTTTATAATTGCAGCAGCGCTTTTTGTGTTTCATAGGAAATTGTGTCCTATGAAACAAAAGGCACATTCTTTTTCACCTGCAGTCATAAAAACAGCAGAAGGACGGGAAGATTCGGACTTTCAGACAAACGCAGAACGCGTCTGGAATTGGAAAGATCCGATGATGTGCCGTGTCTTTCTGCTGTTTTTCTGTTTCCTGGCAGGATGGGGACGGATGACGGTGGAAATGCGCCCGGATGCTCTGGAACGGATGGTAACGCAGAAGGGTGGTTCCGCAGAGGTGGCGGTATCTGGAACATTGGATTCTATTTCGGAAAAAAATGGGTGGTATACGATGATTTTGACGGGGGTGGAGGTAGAGGATGAAAGTGTAAGAAAGGTACTGATATCGTGTAAAAGCGATTTACTGGAGATGTGTGAAGAGAAAATTCTGCCACCCTGCGGAAGTCAGATTCATCTGACGGGAACTGCTGAATTTCTGGAAGAAGCGCGCAATCCGGGGCAGTTTTCGTATCGGATGTATTATCGGGGACTAGGAATCAGAAACCGGGTGACGGCGGATCGGATTTTTATTTCAGAAGGAAAAAGTTCCCCTCTCCGAAGTCAGGCAGAATGCTTCCGGGCGTATGCGACGGCTGTTTTTCAGGAAATCTGTGTTCCAGAAGATGCAGGGATTTTCCAGGCAATTTTGCTGGGGGATAAATCCGGGTTATCAGAAGAGCTGCGCGAACGGTTTCAGGATAATGGGATTGCACATATTCTGGCAGTCAGCGGTGTTAAGACTCTAAAGTTGGATATCCCCCTAGTGCCTAAAACTCGCATAAACTGGGCGTTTATGCCACTACATATCGCTATAATTTACATTCTAAAACTGTGCTTATACGAGGAAATTATTCCCCGTTGTCGTTTCCCTTGTTCAAGGGGGTATCACAAAAAATATATAAATTGGCAAAAGAAGCAATAATTTAGCGGAAGTTGATCTTACCGCAAAAGCCTAATAAATTAGCAAAAGGAGAAGAAGTCTATGGCATATAAAAAATATAGAGAAATGAAAGTTTACGAAGCAAGCGGATACCAGTACAAAAGGACACCAAGCATTGTACTTAAGGGACAGTGGCTGTCGGAGTTGGGATTTGACATCGGAGAGCAGATTGAAGTGAAGTGTGAGGATGGGCGTTTGATTATAACTAAAGCAAACGAAATATGGAGTGCAGAAACTTAATAGAGGCGTTTGTTTTTTGAAAAGGTAATAATATGTTAAAAAGATAGAATTCAAAAAATGTGTAACAATTTTTGGAGTTCAAACTAGACAGAGCTTCTTTTGGTTGATTTTCGGCGGTAATACGAATATAATATTTATTAAGTATAAAGTATGCGATTTCATAGGAGAAAATGAATGGAATATTTAACAATAAAAGAAATTGCTGAAAAATGGGGAATCTCGGAAAGACGCCTTCAAACGATGTGTAAAGAAGGAATGATTGAGGGAAGTAAAAGATTTGGTAGATCATGGGCAATTCCAGAGAACGCTGTAAAGCCTGTTGATCGCAGAATAAAGTCTGGAAAATATATAAAAGATAAGAAATAAAAAACCAGAAAAATGATGGAGGTAAATATAAATGGCGAAAAACACAGCCGATATAGGATTTGAAAAGCAGATATGGGATGCAGCCTGCGTGCTTCGCGGCAACATGGACGCGTCAGAATATAAGAATGTTGTACTGGGATTGATTTTTTTAAAGTACATTTCAGATCGATTCAATGATAAGTATCAGGAATTGAAAGATGAGGGTGCTGGATTCGAGGAGGATATTGATGAATATACTTCCGAAGGCATTTTCTTTGTACCCATAGGTGCACGCTGGAATGAGATTGCAGTAAAAGCACATACACCAGAAATTGGTACAGTTATTGATGATGCCATGCGTGCTATCGAAAAGGAAAATAAGCGTTTGAAAGATATTCTTCCTAAGAATTTCGCACGTCCAGAACTGGATAAACGTAGATTGGGGGATGTGGTGGATTTATTCACTAATATCCAGATGATTGAACATGGCAGTGAAAAAGATATCTTGGGACGTACATATGAGTATTGTCTTTCTATGTTTGCAGAACAGGAGGGAAAGCGTGGTGGCGAATTCTTTACTCCGTCATGTGTAGTTCGTACTTTGGTAGAGGTGCTGAAACCATATAAGGGTCGAGTATATGACCCTTGTTGCGGATCAGGCGGCATGTTCGTTCAGTCCGCAAAGTTTGTAGAGAATCACAGCGGTAATATTAGCAATATTTCTATCTATGGGCAGGACTCTAATCCGACTACATGGAAGATGGCACAGATGAACCTTGCGATTCGTGGAATTGAGCCAGACCTTAGCACTTATGCAGCAGACACTTTCTTGGATGACCGCCATCCTACATTGCGCGCAGACTATATTATGGCAAATCCCCCATTTAACCTTTCTGACTGGGGAGCTGATAAATTAAAGGAGGACGTGCGCTGGCAGTATGGTATGCCACCTGCAGGAAATGCCAACTTTGCATGGCTGCAACACATGATTTATCACCTTGCACCAGCCGGAAGAATCGGTATGGTTCTTGCTAATGGTTCATTATCCTCTCAGTCAGGTGGTGAGGGTGAAATCCGTAAGAACATTATCAATGCAGAT
>UMFI01023860.1_pt1 | contig 13066 bp, 10 predicted proteins | sample 1964951 | NCBI WGS metagenome assembly UMFI01 (sample SAMEA4836040, study PRJEB28245) | human gut metagenome | biome: gut microbiome; material: fecal sample | place: Denmark | collected 2008 | reverse complement strand
CTGCCAAAAGCTGCGAGAAAGAAAAATAACATGCACAGCGGTACCCTTCAGGGCAGAAAGCAGCTGCAAAACGGAAAACGGGAACTGCGCCGCAATCACCTGAAAATTATCAATCATCAGATAAAGCGAGGATTCCTCCGCAGGCTTTGCATGCACCAAAGGCCCGTTTTCATGATATAAATCGAAAATCTGCTGTGCCAGAGCAGAGTCCTTCTGTGCAATCTGGCGCACGAGCCAATCGCAGCAGACTGTGGCATCCTGCGCATTATGCCAGCGCAATGCCCCATACGGCACATCTCTGAGGGCATGCTTCAGGGCGGTTGTTTTTCCATAGCCGGCAGGTGCTTCTACAAGCGTCAGCGGCACGGTATGCAGCCGTTCCAGCTGGCACAGCAATCTTTCAGAAAAATAAATCGTTTGCAAATAAATCCCCCCTTCCCTTTTCTTGGCATCAGTATACCAATTTTTCACAGATTGTGCAAGAAACCCCAGAAAAGCACAAAAAACGCCATGCGGCTTTTTCGTTTCCGCACAGCGTTTTCATTGTTTTTCTTTTTATACTTTTTAAATCATTGTTGCCGCTTCAATCAGCTTCAGCTTCATTGCGCTCAGCTTATCGGAAAGGTCAACTGGCACAATATCGGGGTTTTTCAGACGTTTCTGCTCTTCCCAAAGGGTATCCTTTTCTCTGTTGCAGTATGCCTGAATGTCCATTGCCTTGGGGCATTCATACACCAACTTACCATCCACAAAGATGGGAACAAGCAGTTCGCGAAGCGTGAAGCTGCCGGCAGGCAGCTGCATGCTTTTCCATTTTGCATTCGTATCATAGATATACAAATCGGAATCCTCTGTGAATTCTTCTTCCTCCAATGCCAGAAGGTCAGCCTTAATCTTGCCTGTCTTTTTATCATAAATACGGATAATTTTCTTGATGCCGGGATTCGTTACCTTCTCTACATTATTAGACAGCTTAATCTTAGGTTCAAAATCACCGCTTTCGGTTTCCTCTGCCGCCAGCTTATACACACCGCCAAAGGCAGGGCAATCGTCAGAGGTAATCAGCTTTGTACCAACGCCCCAGAGGGTGATGGTTGCGCCCTGCAGCTTCAGGCTTGTAATCAGATTTTCATCCAAGTCACTGGAGGCAGAAATGACTGCATTGGGATAGCCTGCCTCATCCAGCATCTGTCTTGCTCTCTTGGAAAGATATGCAAGGTCACCGCTATCCAGACGGATACCATAGCCTTTTTCGGGCAATGTGCCTGCCGCCTTCATTTCATCAAACACCTGAATGGCATGGGGCACGCCGCTTTTCAGTGTATTATAGGTATCCACCAACAAAATGCACGCATCGGGGAACAGGTTTGCATAGGTGCGGAAGGCTGTCAGCTCATCGGGGAAACTCATTACCCAGCTATGCGCATGGGTACCCTTTACGGGAACATCATACAGCTTGCCTGTCAGCACGTTGCTTGTTGCCACACAGCCGCCGATGACTGCCGCTCTTGCACCGACTGTACCTGCATCGGGACCCTGCGCACGGCGCAGACCAAATTCCAGAACGGAGTCGCCCTGTGCTGCGTGTACTACACGGGAAGCCTTTGTTGCAATCAGGCTCTGGTGGTTGATGATGTTCAAAAGTGCGGTTTCCACCAGCTGTGCCTCAATGATGGGTGCCTTCACACGCATCAGCGGCTCATGGGGGAACACAATTGTGCCTTCGGGAACCGCATACACCTCGCCGGTAAAGCGGAAGTTTCTCAGGTAGTCAATGAAGCCCTCGGAAAAAATGCCAAGGCTTTCCAGATATGCAATATCCTCCTCTGTAAAATGCAGCCCATCCAGATATTCAATCGCCTGCTGCAGCCCTGCGGTAATTGCAAAGCCGTTGCCGCTGGGGTTCTTTCTATAGAACAGATCGAATACAACCTTTCTGTTATATGCGCCTGTTTCATAGTAGCCCTGCATCATGGTCAGCTCATATAAGTCTGTCAGCAGTGCAAAGTCTCTACCTTTCATTTTAAAATCTCCTTTTCGGTGTTACAGGATGTCCGGTTTTCTTATTTTTTCTGTTTTCTGCACCCTGTCAAGATAATATTTACAAAAGCAGAACCGTGCGTGGTTCTGATTACCAATTATACATAGTTTTTCTCGGAAAATCAAATTTTTTAACTGTCTTTACATATAAATTTACACATTGTATGCAAAAATCACGTTTTTTCCGCGTTTTTCCCTTATTTTCTCTTGAAATTTCGGTACTTTTGTATACAGTTTTCATGAATACACCATTCTTTTGGTTTCTTTGCAAAAAATGCTTTACAAGTTTTTGTACGCATTGTATAATACACAGGTAAATACGAAAAAACACTATGAAGGAGACAGTATGTATCCTCAGCTTGCCCGCAGAGAATCGGGGCTTGGTGCGAACCCGATGACAAGGAAGATACAGAAAATCACTCCGGAGTGGCAGTCCGAACCGTTCTTTTGCTCAGTAGGCTCTGCCGTAGCCCGCGTTAAGGGAAAGCATCATGATGGTGATGCAGCTAAGCTGGACGGTGGATTCTGCCGTCAATTCAGGTGGTACCGCGAACTCTTTCGTCCTGTAGGGATGAAAGGGTTTTTTTATATTGACAATCAGTGAAAAAGCGGAAAAACCGCACCATCATAAACCATACGGAAGATAAAACACAAAAAATGCAAAAGACAAAAATTTCAGAGGTATCAGAAAAACACAAAGGAAAAAAGAACAAGCTGCGAGAGAAACACACTTTGAAAGGTAAATCATTTTTAAGGAGGAATTGAAATGTACGACAAGGTACCCAATAACATGAACTTCGTCGAAAGAGAAGTACAGGTTGAAAAGTATTGGAAGGACAATGACATCTTCGGCAAGAGCATCAAGGCAAGAGAAGGCGCACCCGTTTTCACCTTCTATGACGGCCCCCCGACAGCAAACGGCAAGCCCCATATCGGTCATATCATCACCCGTGCGGTAAAGGATTTGATTCCCCGTTACAAAACCATGAAGGGCTACAAGGTTCTGAGAAAGGCCGGCTGGGATACACACGGTCTGCCCGTTGAGCTGGAGGTAGAAAAGACACTGGGTCTGGATGGCAAGGATCAGATTGAAGGCTACGGCGTAGAGCCCTTCATCGAAAAATGTAAGGAAAGCGTATGGACATACGAACAGGAATGGCGCTCCATGAGTGACCGTGTCGGCTTCTGGGCGGATATGGATCATCCCTATGTCACATACCATAATGACTATATCGAATCCGAATGGTGGGCACTGAAGCAGATCTGGGACAAGGGTCTGTTATACAAAGGGCACAAGGTTGTTCCCTACTGCCCTCGCTGCGGCACAGCACTTTCCTCTCACGAGGTTGCACAGGGCTATAAGGATGTAAAGGAAACCTCTGCCATTGCAAAATTCAAAATGGAAGGCACAGAAAACACCTACTTCCTTGCTTGGACAACCACCCCTTGGACACTGCCCTCCAACGTAATCCTGTCCGTAAATGCGAACGAAACCTACGTTAAGGCAAAATATCAGGATTATTATGTAATCATGGCTGAGGCACTCTTGGACAGCGTTCTGGGCGAAGGCAATTATGAAGTAGTGGAATCCATGAAGGGCAGCGATCTGGAATATGTAAAATATGAACCCCTGTTCGATTTCCAGCCCAACGGCGAGGACTTCAAGGGCTACTTCGTAACCTGCGATGATTATGTTACACTGACAGATGGTACCGGTATCGTTCACACTGCGTATGCGTATGGTGAGGATGACTATCGTGTATGTAAAAAATATGATGTAACCTTCTATCAGAATGTTGACACCACAGGTCACCTGAACAGCCTTGCAGGCCCCTTTGAAGGTCTGTTCGTAAAGGATGCCGATCCTGTTATTCTGAAATATATGGAAGAAAACGGCACCTTATTTGCAGCACTGCCCTTCGAGCATAACTATCCCTTCTGCTGGAGATGTGACACACCTCTGCTGTATTATGCAAGAAGCACATGGTTCATCAAAATGACTGCACTGAGAGATAATCTGGTGCGCAACAACAGAACCATCAACTGGTATCCCGACAACATCAAGGAGGGTCGTTTCGGCAACTTCCTGGAAAACGTTATCGACTGGGGTCTGTCCCGTGAAAGATACTGGGGTACTCCCCTGCCCATCTGGGAATGTGAATGTGGACACAGACACACCATCGGCAGCATTGCAGAGCTGAAGGAAATGTCTCCCGACTGCCCCGACAACATCGAGCTGCACAAGCCCTTCATTGACGCAGTACACATCACCTGCCCGAAATGCGGCAAGCTGATGACAAGAGTGCCTGAGGTTATCGACTGCTGGTTCGACAGCGGCTCCATGCCCTTCGCACAGTGGCATTATCCGTTTGAAAACAAAGATATCTTCGATGAAAACTTCCCCGCAGACTTTATCTCCGAGGCAGTTGACCAGACTCGTGGCTGGTTCTATACTCTGCTGGCTGTCAGCACACTGCTGTTCGATCAGGCTCCCTATAAGAACTGCATCGTTCTGGGCCATGTGCAGGATAAGGACGGTCAGAAGATGTCCAAGCATAAAGGCAACGTTGTTAACCCTTGGGATGCACTGAATAAGCAGGGTGCCGATGCGGTTCGCTGGTACTTCTACGCAAACTCCGCGCCTTGGCTGCCCTCTCGTTATTATGATGAGGCTGTATCCGAAATGCAGAGAAAATTCATGGGTACGCTGTGGAACACCTACGCTTTCTACATCCTGTACGCAGAAATCGACCAGTTCGATCCTACAAAGTACACACTGGATTATGAAAAGCTGGCTCCCATGGATAAATGGATTCTCTCCAAGCTACAGACACTGAATAAATTCGTGGATGAATCTCTGGAGGGCTACAAGCTGACAGAGCCTGCCCGTGCAATGGTTGATTTCTTAGATGACCTGTCCAACTGGTATGTAAGAAGAAGCCGTGAGCGTTTCTGGGCAGAAGGCATGGAGCAGGATAAAATCAATGCTTATATGACACTGTATACCGTTCTGGAAACCATGGTAAAGCTGGCGGCTCCCTTCACACCCTTCATCACAGAGGAAATCTACGGCAATCTGGTGAAAAAGGTGGATGCAAGCGCTCCCGAATCCGTTCACCTCTGCGATTGGCCTGCATACCATGCAGAATGGGTAGATGCTGATTTGGAAGAAAACATGGACTTCGTTCTGAAGGTTGTTGTGGAAGGCCGTGCGGCAAGAAACGCAAGCGCAATGAAGAACAGACAGCCCTTGGCTATGATGTATGTAAAGGCAGCACAGAGCCTGCCCACAGAATACTGCGACATCATCAAGGACGAGCTGAATGTAAAGGCAGTTTCCTTCACAGATGACGTAGAAGCCTTCACAACCTACACCTTCAAGCCTCAGCTGAGAACACTGGGCAAGAAATACGGCAAGCTGGTTCCTGCCATCGGTGCGTATCTGAAGGAGGTAGAGGGCAACAGCTTCATGGCACAGCTGAAAGCAGACGGCAAGGTTTCCTTCACCGTAGACGGCAGCGAGGTTGTTTTGGAAATGGATGATGTTCTGGTTGATACCGCAGAAAAGGGCGGCTTCGTATCCTCCGGCGACAACAACCTGACCGTTGTTCTGGACACAAACCTGACCCCCGAGCTGGTGGAAGAAGGCTTCGTGCGTGAAATCATTTCCAAGGTACAGACCATGCGTAAGGAAGCAAACTTCAACGTAACAGACCGCATCCGCGTTTACTATGACGGCAACGCAAAGATTGCAGAAATCCTTGCTGCAAATGACATCAAGGGCGATGTACTGGCAGTTGAGGTTGTCGCAGGCAAGGGCGGCGAGCTGAGCAAGGAATGGAATATCAATGGCGAAAAGGTAACACTGGGTGTTGCAAGAGTATAAAGCATCATAAAACATAAAAAAATCCCGAAGGGAATTTCCTTCGGGATTTTTTATGCTCCGGATTATTGATTTGCAGAAATGCTTTCTGCGTTCTTTGCTTCTTCGGGAATGGTGATTTCCTTAACTGCATTGAACTGGCTGCAAACCATGGAAATGCTTGTTTTTTCCACCTTTACGGCAGAGGACGCATCCGTACTGCCAGCAGCTTCCATCGCCTTATCCATGATTTTCTGCATTACCTCAGTCAAGTTCATTTCATATTTCAGCACATAGCCATCCGCATCAATCCAGAGCGTCAGGGGAAGGCTTTTCACCGATTCGGTAAGGGCTGCAAGCTGTTCCTCTGTGACACCCATTGCCGCAGCGGTTTCTGTCATGCCGCTTTCCGCAAGCACCTTTTGCAGAACATCTTTTTTCAGTGTACCTTCGATTTTTGTTGCTTCGGTATCATTGATTTTTTCTGTTGCGGTTGCGGAAAAATCGGCTAAATTGCTCAGATAGAGTGTCACATTTTCCTCCGCGTTATACTGTGCAAGACCTCCAAGCTCCATCGTCTGGCTATACCATGTATCCGCCGCCAGAACATAGGTGCGCAGCTTGCCATCCTCCTCCTCGGCGTACATCTGCATGTTCTGCGCTTCTGTGCCATCCTCCAAGGTTGCGGAGAGGTTCATCTGCATTCGCAGGGGATTCTGCTGTGTCAGAATTTTAGCGACTGTGGTGGTTTCCGCGGTTTCCTCGCCCATGGACATATCCATTTCCATCGTCATTTCCGCTGCCATGCTTTCCACTGTTGCCATGGTTTTCTGCGAAAGCGTCAGCAATTCCTTTGTTTCCTCCGCACTCAGTACAGTTGTGCCGCAGCCTGCCAAGGTCAGCACTGCCGCAAGCGCCGCCGCCAAAAGCTTCTTCGATTTCATTTCTGTTTTCTCCTTTCTATGTCTCTGTGTCCTTCCTATATTATGCCTTTTTCTCTTTTTTCTTTTTCTCTTTTTCTAACGCCTTGCCGCCTGTGCAATAGGGCAGCAGGAAGCACTCCTGACATTTCGGTCTGCGTGCAATGCAGATTTTCCTGCCATGTGCAATCATCTGGGTATTGATATCAATCCATTTATCCTTCGGAACAAGCTGCATCAGGTCAAATTCAATCTTGACGGGATCTTCGTTTTTTGTCAGCCCAAGCAGGTTGGAAACGCGCTTAACATGTGTATCCACCACCACACTGGGGATATGATACCAGTTTCCGCGCACAACATTTGCCGTTTTTCTGCCGACACCCGCAAGGGCAGTCAGCTGCTCGATATCCGAGGGAACCTCTCCATTATAGTCCTGCAAAAGCTTCTGACAGCAGGCAATGATATTCTTCGCCTTATTATGATAAAAGCCTGTCGAGTGAATATCCTGCTCCAGCTCTGCAAGATCTGCCTGTGCAAAGTCCTTGACAGAGGTATATTTCTTGAATAAATCCTTTGTTACAAGATTCACTCTGGCATCGGTGCATTGTGCGGAAAGCATGGTTGCAATCAGAAGCTGCCATGCGTTTTCGTGGTCAAGATAGCATTTTGTCGGACCGTAATGCTCGTGCAAAAGCTCTAAAATAATTGTTACCTTTTCTTTTTTTGTCATGCGTCCTTCTCCTTCCCGAAATAAGAATATTTCCCGAAATTTCCCGAGAAATATTTCCCTTCCTCTCTGTTTATCTGCAAAAGCGGTCGGCTTTTTTCTCTCTTTTCCTATCCTATCAAACCATCCCACTTTTTGCAACGCTGTCGGTGCAGGAAAATTTTCTTTTCCCCTGTCTGTGTCTTCCCTGCATTGACAAACCCATTTGGGTATACTATCATAAGAACGAAGGGAGGGACAGGAATGGAACAGAATATTCTGAAAAATGCAGCTTTGAAATCCACAAAAAAGCGGCAAGTACTATTGCTTTTATTGCAAAAGCAGGCACGCCCCATGACGGCAGAGGAACTACACGCCTTAGCCGAGCCGATTCTTCCCATGAATGTTTCCACCGTTTACCGCACGCTGAACACGCTGACAGAAAAGAAAATTCTCATCCGCTCTGTCCGGCAGGATGGGAAGGCATATTATTCCTTAGCAAAAAAGGATCATTCGCACCGTCTGGTCTGCGACCTCTGCGGCAAGGTAATTCCTGTGGATACCTGCCCACTCAGTGAATTAGAGGAAACCCTGCAACAGAAAACGGGATTTCGGATTACGGGACATTCTCTGGAATTTACGGGACTCTGCCCCGAATGCAGTAAAAAGGATACTGACGAAAAATAAAAAAGCCCTTGCAAGAAGTCATCCGACCTCTTGGAAAGGCTTATTTTTTATTCTGCCCAGCGTCCCAGCTTACGGAAGCGCTGATATCTTTCTTCGGAAAGCTCTTTTCCTGTTTTTTTCGACCATCCCTTTAAATCCAGGATGAGTTTTTCCTTCATTTCCTCGCACATTCTTCCGAAATGCACAAAGTCCTCAGGAATAATTTCTTCTGCTACGCCGAATTCCTTCATATCCTCCGCCGTAATATGCAGACATTCTGCCGCATCGGGCGCAAGCTTGGCATCCTCCCAGAGGATACTTGCACAGCCCTCAGGGGAAATAACGGAAAAGACCGCATTTTCAAGCATATACAGCTTATTCGCAACGGAAAGCCCCAAGGCACCGCCGCTGCCGCCTTCCCCAATGACAATCGTGATAATCGGCGTTTCCAGTCCCATCATCTGCATAAGGTTATCGGCAATCGCCTGTCCCTGTCCGCGTTCCTCTGCCTCCTCGCCGCAGAATGCACCGGAGGTATCCACAAAGCAGATAACAGGTCTGTGGAATTTTTCCGCCTGTCTCATCAAGCGCAGTGCCTTGCGATAGCCTTCGGGCATGGGGCAGCCGAAATTGCAGCGGATTCTTTCTTCCAGATTGCGTCCGCGTTCAATGCCGATAAAGGTTGCGGGGATATCCCCCAGCATACCGATGCCGCCGATAATTGCCGCATCATCGGCATATTTTCTGTCCCCATGCAGCTCCGTCCGCTCCTGAAACAGCTTTTCGATATAGGAACGCGCCGTCGGGCGGGTCTGACTTCTCGCCGTCTGTAATTTTTCATAGGCATTCATCCGCGTCATTCCTTTCTACCATGCTGCCGCAGCAGCTTTTCCAAAGTTCCTCTCAGTTCTGTTCTCGGCACAATGGCATCCACAAAGCCATGCTCCAGCAGAAATTCTGCCTTCTGGAAATCCTCTGGCAGCTTTTTCTTTGTGGTCTGCTCAATGACCCTTCTGCCTGCAAAGCCAATGGTTGCGTTTGGCTCGGAGAGGATAATATCCCCAAGCATGGCAAAGCTTGCCGTCACGCCGCCGGTTGTAGGGTCTGTCAGAACGGTGATATACAGACCGCCCTTTTTGCTGTGCTGCTCTACTGCGCCGCTTGTTTTTGCCATCTGCATCAGGGAAAGAATCCCCTCCTGCATACGCGCACCGCCGCTTGCCGTAAAGCCGACCACAGGCAGCTCATGCTCTGCGGCATATTCAAACAGGCGAGCGATTTTTTCGCCGACAACAGAGCCCATACTGCCCATCATAAAGCCGGGCTCCATCACGAACACCGCACAGCGCTGATGGCGAATCTTGGCTGTCCCGCAGACAACGCCCTCCTCCTCACCACTGACGGCTCTGCCGCGATCCATTTTATCCTGATACCCGGGAAATTCCAACGGGTCAATCGTTTCGATATTGGAAAATAATTCGTGGAAGCTGTCCTTATCGCAAAGTGCCTTAATTCTGGTTCTTGCGCCGATGCGGAAATGATGTCCGCAATGGGGGCAGGTCACCTTCTGCTTCGCAATCGCACGTCTGGTTTCATAGGACTTGCAGATAGGGCAACGCACCTTTTCTTCTGTTGTATTTTTCAGTGTGATACCGCCTTTTTCCAAAGCATTTTTGGATTTGCGGAAGTAACCCATAATGTTACTCATTTATATCACCCCTTTTTCAAAATTTTGTCCAGAATAAGGGTATCATAATTCCCCTTCTGGAAGATTTTGCTGCGAATCAGCTGCAGCTGTTCTTCAATATTGGTTTCTACCCCAACGATTACCATTTCGCAAAGAGATGCCTCCATTCTGCGGATGGCTTCCTCTCTGGTGTTTGCGTGGACAATCAGCTTGCCAAGCATGGAATCATAGAAGGGAACCACAACGGTATCCTGCATGAGTGCGGTATCGAAATGCACTCTGCCGCCGCCGGGAATATGCAGAAACTCCACTCTGCCTGTAGAGCGTGCATTGATACGACATTCGATGGCGTGTCCCTGCAGGCGGATATCCTCCTGCTTCATATTCAGGGGCACCTGACAGGCAATACGAATCTGCCATTTCACGATATCCACACCGCTGATTTCCTCCGTAATGGGATGCTCCACCTGCAAACGGGTATTCATTTCGATGAAATAAAACTGCCCATCGGGTGCAAGCAGAAATTCTACTGTGCCTGCATTGGTATAATTTGCCGCCTTTGCCGCCAGAACTGCCGCATCCATCATTTTTCTGCGGATGTCCTCTGTCATAACGGGGCTGGGCGTTTCCTCCAGCACCTTCTGCTTATTCAGCTGGAGAGAGCAGTCTCTTTCGCCCAAACAGAGGATGTTCCCCTGTTGGTCTGCCAGAATCTGCATTTCCACATGGCGCACATGGGTAAGATATTTCTCCAGAAATACCTCCCCATTGCCGAAGGCACTCTCCGCCTCACGCGATGCCGTATGGAAGGCATCCTCAAGGTCTTCCTCTCTCGCCACCACGCGGATGCCCTTGCCGCCGCCGCCTGCCGTTGCCTTTACCAGAAGCGGATAGCCGATTTCCTTGGCATATTTCTTTGCTTCCTCTACGTCCTTAAGAACCTCCGTTCCGGGAACAACGGGCACGCCGACCTGCTGCATCAGCTGACGGGAAGTATCCTTATCGCCCATGGCAGAGATAACCTCGCTTTTCGGGCCGATAAAAACAATGCCGTTTTCTTCGCAAAGCTTGGCAAAGCCTGCATTTTCGGAAAGAAAGCCATAGCCGGGGTGAATTGCCTCGGCATTGGTTGCCAGCGCTGCGCTGATGATATTTTTCTGATTTAAATAGCTCTCTGCCGCCGCATTGCCGCCAATGCAGATACGCTCATCCGCAAGGGCAACGGGCAGGGAATTTCTGTCCGCCTCGGAATAGACAGCCACCGTCTCGATGCCCATTTCCTTGCAGGCACGGATGATGCGGACTGCCACTTCGCCTCTGTTGGCAACGAGAATTTTAGAAAACATTTCCTGTCACTCCTTGATAAGTGCAAAGGAAAACTCTGCACTGACACACAACTTACCGTCTACATAGCCCTTACCCTCTGCCCAGTAGAAGGGTCCCTTATGCTTGAGCAGGGTACATTCTGTTTCAAATACATCCCCCGGATGTACGGGGTTTTTAAAACGCACCTTATCCAATCCCGTAAAGAAGGGGGTAATGCCCTCTGCCTCACCGGAAAGCAGGACACACGCGCTCTGCCCCAGAATTTCGCAGAGAATGACACCGGGGACAACAGGATTACCGGGGAAATGCCCCTGCAGGAAAAATTCATCCCCTCGGATGGTTTTTTTGCCGTAAGCCTTGCCCTCTCTCAGCTCTGCCTCATCAATCAGAAGCATGTGATCTCTATGGGGCAGAATTTTTTTGATTTCTTCCTGATTCATCAGTTTTCCTCCTTTTCGGGCAGGATGCGAACCAAGGGCTGACCGAATTCCACAATCTGCCCATTATCCACGCAGACTGCCGCAATCGTGCCTTCCAGCTCTGCTTCGATATTATTGAACATCTTCATGGATTCGACAATGCAGAGCACATCGCCCTTTTTCACCTTATCGCCCACCTGCACAAAGGGCTCTGCCCCTGCCTGTGGTGCAAGATAAACCGTACCCACCAACGGGGATTTCTGCTCCACGCCTGCGGGTGCTTCTTCTTTTTCCACAGAAGGCACTTCTGCAACAGGCACTTCCGCTATGTTTTCCACAGAAACCACAGGCATTTCCACTACCGCCTGTCTGCCGCCTGCTTCCAGAACGATACGGGTATCCCCCTCTGTCAGGTCTAATTTTGTCAGCTGATTCTGACGCAAAATTTTCGCCAAATCATTGATTTTATTCGTATCCATATTCATCAGCCCCTCATCTTTCTGAATGCAACACAGGCATTATGACCGCCAAAGCCCAGAGAGGTGGACATTGCCGCTTCTACGGTTGTCTTGACTGCTGTGTTGGGGGTGTAGTCCAAATCACACGCGGGGTCAGCCTCCTTCAGGTTGATGGTAGGAGGGATAACATCCTCCTGCACTGCCAGAATTGCCGCGATTGCCTCTACTGCACCTGCTGCACCGAGCATGTGCCCTGTCATGGATTTTGTGGAGCTGATGTGAACCTTTTTCGCATCTGCTTCGCCAAAGGCATTTTTGATAGCTCTGGTTTCTGTTTTATCATTCAAGGCTGTGCCTGTGCCATGTGCGTTGATATAAATTTCTTCGGGCTTTACGCCTTCCAGACCTGCCATTGCATGCACGATTGCCTTGCCGCTTGCGATTGCTTCCTCCGCAGGGGCGGTTACATGGTGTGCATCACAGGTGGAGCCATAGCCTACGATTTCCGCATAAATTTTTGCGCCGCGCGCCTTTGCGTGCTCATATTCCTCCAGAATTACCGCACCTGCGCCCTCGCCCATAACAAAGCCTGCACGGCGTTTATCGAAGGGCAGGGATGCCGCATTGGGGTCTTCCGATGCATTCAGCGCCATGCAGCTGCCGAAGCCTGCCACCGCCAGCGGAACGATTGCCGCTTCACTGCCGCCGCAGATTGCCGCTGTGGTATAGCCATGCAGAACAGCTCTGTAGCCTTCACCGATAGCAGTTGTACCTGTCGCACAGGCGGTAGAAACCGCAACGCAGGCATTCTGTGCCTGATAGTGAATGGCAATATTGCCTGCCGCAATGTTATTGATAATCTTGGGGATAAACAGAGGAGAAACACGGCGAGGCCCTTTTTCCCTCAGCACATCATAGCTTTCGCAAAGCGTTTCAAAGCCGCCGATGCCGCTGCCGAAATAAACCGCCAAATCCTCTTTTT
>UMFI01007459.1_pt1 | contig 13104 bp, 10 predicted proteins | sample 1964951 | NCBI WGS metagenome assembly UMFI01 (sample SAMEA4836040, study PRJEB28245) | human gut metagenome | biome: gut microbiome; material: fecal sample | place: Denmark | collected 2008 | reverse complement strand
ACATAATACATATTATGTCGTTCGTATTCTCCCCCTGTTTTTTTCGGAAAACAAATCAAGTTCCAGTGATTTTTTGCAAACTTCCTCGCTGGTAAGCATCGTATAACGGCGCGTCGTCTCTATGCTGCTATGCCCCAGATAGTCTGCCAGCCTGACCAGATCTTTTTCCTGTTCATAAAAACACCGCGCAAACAGATGGCGCAGATTATGGGGAAATACTTTTGTTTCCGCCACCCTCGCGCCTCTGCATAGTTTTTTCATTTCCTTCCATATATTTTTCCGATCCATCGGTTTTCCGGACACTGTGCAGAAAATACACCCCGATTTGATCCGGTATTTCCGACAGTAATCCCGCAAAATCATTTCCAGTGTCCTCGGTATCAGGATGATCCGCTGCTTTCCCTTAAAATGAATCTCTATCTTCTTTTTTTTGAGCGCTTCCACGGTCAGGCAGCTCAGTTCGCCGATCCGCATTCCGGTTCCGGCGATCGCCTGCAGGAGACACCGAAGCCTCTCTTTCCCCTCTCTCCCCGCCGTCTGCAGCAGCCTGCGGTATTCTTCCCGCGTCAGATCTTTTTCTGCATCCCGGAAAATCTGCCTCTGCTGGCGGCAGGTCTTCATGCAAAGTTCGTTTCTCCCGAGCCACTTAAAAAAATGGTTGAGCGCAGTCAGCATGGAATTGGCGCTTGTGATTTTATACTGCGCCAGGAGTTCTTTTTTGTATCTCAAAACCTCCGCTCTCTCCAGCTCCCGTCCTCCCATATATCTGACGAAGGCTCTTACGTCCCTCAGATACTTTTCGATCGTGTTTTCACTCATCTCTCGTTCAATCAAATATTCTTTATATGCCTGAAGGCAGTCCAAACTATCGTTCATCGTGTTCCTCCTATTATGCCGTCCTGTTTTTCTGACAATATAAAACAAAATCCCAGAAAAGTGGGTACTTCTATCATACCTCTTTTTCCATATCTCCATACAGAAATGCTTTCATGTCTTATGATATCATGCCTTGTATTTTTGTGCAATAATAATTCATTACATACCTATAGCATATTTATATTTTGCACAGTTGATTTTGTGTGGTTTTCTTTGTTTTTATCTTGTTCAACCTTCTGACTGCTACAAGAGCAAAAAAGGATGTGTTGCAGTAACGATTAAAAAATCGCTACTGCAACACATCCTTAATTTTTCTTGAATTGTAATTTCATCATGCTACTTGTTAATTGTCAATTGTTTTTCTAATCTTTATGATTATCTGTCTTTAACTCCTGATCCAATTCAAGACAGATAGATGCATTTCCTGTGACCAGATCCTTCAACCATGTTTTTCCATATTCGGTCGGAATATCCACATAAACGGGCATTCCATCCGTATTATAAATACATGTTTTTGCTTTTTGAAATGTCTTTGTTCCAGTTAAGATTTCTGCCGTTCTTATGTTTATCCCCAAAACTTTCTATTTTAACTTTATCATATATGCATCTATTCCAAAACCACTTCGACGCAAACGGTCAAACTTCGACCTAATTGGCATCTGGGGATCAAAAAAATGCCGCCTTACGCGACATTTTTCTGAATCCGAATCTTATATTTAATTTATAATCACACCTCCAGCTTCCGCTTCTTTGCCAGCTTCTTCATCTCCTCCGCATTCTGCCGCACGGTCTCGGTGATCTCCGCGCCGCCCAGCAGTCTCGCAAGCTCGTCCACCATCGCCTCGCGGTCTAAAGTGCGGATGGAGGTTGCCGTCCGTCCATCGGACGCGGATTTGCGGATCTCGAAGTGCTGGTCCGCCATCGCTGCGATCTGCGGCAGGTGCGTGATGCAGATGACCTGACGGCATTTGGAGAGGATCCGCAGCTTCTCCGATACCATCTGTGCAGTCCGTCCGCTGATACCGGTGTCAATCTCATCAAAAATCAACGTTGGAACCTGATCGGTCTCCGCCAGCACCGTCTTGATTGCCAGCATGATACGCGACAGCTCACCGCCGGACGCCACCATACCGAGCGGCCGAACCGGTTCGCCCGGATTCGTGGAAATCAGGAATTCCGGCTCGTCGATACCGCCCGCTGTGAAATGATCCAGCCGCCTAAACTCCATCTCAAACTGCACATCAAGGAAATTCAGTTCCCGAAGCCCGTCTGCGATCTTCTCCACCAGCTCCCCGGCAAACTGCTTACGCGCTGCTGACAATGCCTCGGAATGTTCTTTCAGTACTGCTTCCGCCTGTTCCAGTTCTTTTTCCGCCTGTTCCCGAAGTTCATCGTAATTCTCCAGTTCCTGCAGTCGCGCTTTCTTTTCTTCCAACGCCTGAAGTACCTCCGGGATCGTCTTCCCATACTTGGTTTCCAGGCTCCGGATCAGGTCAAGCCGCTCCTGTGTCTCCTGAAATGCCGCTTCGTCAAAGGTCATATCGTCCATATATCCGGCAATCTCCCTGGAAAGATCTGAAAGAAGGGAATCTACATCGCACAGCTCGTCACGGATCCCCTTCAATCCCTCGTCAAATGCCATCGCACCATCGATCTCACGGAACGCCCGCGACACCGCATCGCCGGACACCGCGTCATATGCCTGTGAAAGACTCTCAGCGATCCGTCTGGCATTGGAAAACCGCTTAAAATCGGCTGCCACCTTTTCCTCTTCGCCATCCTTTAACGCGGCATTTTCAATCTCCTCGATCTCAAACCGGCAGAAATCCATCTCCCGCAGTCTCGTCTCCTGATCGGATGCAAATGCGGCACATTTCTGTTTTAACTGCATATACAAGCGATAGGCAGCTTCCGTATTCTGTTTGAATGGGAGAAGTTTCTCCCCGCCATACGCATCGAGGATTTCCAGATGTTTTGACGCATTCACCAGCGACTGGTGTTCATGCTGTCCGTGCAGATCGATCAGAAAACCCGTGATCTCCCGCAGCCTTGCAGCCGTTACCGTCTCGTCATTGATGCGGCTGATGCTCCGGGTCGGTGTGATTTTCTTAGAAATGATTAAAATTCCCTCTTCATCAGGGTAAACATCGTGTTCCTTCAGCTGCTCGCGCTTTCTCTCATCATCGATGGAAAAAACCAGTTCAATGTAGGCGCTGTCGCAGCCCCGGCGGATCATCTCTTTCGGTGCTTTTCCGCCCAGCGCGATCTGGACCGAACCGATGATGATCGATTTTCCGGCTCCCGTCTCACCGGTCAGAATGTTGAGTCCGTCCCCGAACTCCACCTCCGCCGAATCGATCAGAGCCAGATTTTTCACTCGTAAATGATAAAGCATCCGCTTTCCGTTCCTCCTTATCAGCGGTTCCCGCAAAAAATGCGTGAACCCACCTTACCTCATCCCGCAATCAGCTTGCGGATCTTGTCCATCAGCACGATCGTATCGTCCACCGTACGGACTGCGCACATGACCGTATCGTCCCCGGCGATGCAGCCGACAATCTCTGAAAAATGGATGGCATCGAGCGCTGCCGCGACTGCCATCGCCATGCCTGACACCGTCTTGATGACAAGGATGTTCTGCGCCATATCCATGGAAACGAAGCTATCGTGCAGAATACGGGTATATTTATCATTGAACGCCGTCTGAGGATGGAAAACCGCATATTTCTGTCCGCCGTTTTCTGTCTGGATCTTAGACAGCTTTAACTCCCGGATATCCCTGGAAACCGTTGCCTGCGTGACATTGTATCCCTCTTTATTCAGATATTCCGCCAGCTCTTCCTGCGTTTCAATCTCATATTTTCCAATCAATTCCACAATCTTGCTGTGACGTTCCATTTTCATGGCTCTGACTCCTTTTATATCTGTTTCATTTTGTTCCGTATATTTTCCAAAAATGGCACCTGTTTGAGCTGAATCAATGTCGTCTCGATCTCTGATTTTGCTATCTCGATTGTATCACCCGGCTCAATATCAACCACCGTATCGCCGTCAAAGCTCAGCGAAACCTTCGTCCGCCCGGTCGTCTGAATCCGCAGGCTCAAATGGTTATCCGGCGGCAGAACGATGCTGCGCGAATTGAGTGAATGCGGGCAGAGCGGTGTCAATACCATCAGATCCGCCTCTGGCGCCACGATCGGACCGCCCGCTGACAGGTTGTATGCCGTCGAACCGGTCGGGGTCGCAACCACCATGCCGTCCGCCGAATACTCGTTAAACAGCTGTCCATTGACAGCCAGCTCAAACCGGAACGCATCGATTCCCATACGGTTCAGGACGATATCATTCAACGCGATATCCTCCATGATGACCTTCCCGCCGGAAATCACGCACCCCTTGAGCATCATCCGGCTTTCCAGACGGTAGTGATCTTCCATCAGATCCCGCATGGCAGGCAGAATGTCCTCCTCATGCCCGATCTGCGTCAGATACCCCAGATGCCCCATATTGATGCCAAACAGTGGAATCTTCCGTCCCGCCAGATCACGCGCCGCCTGAATCAGCGTTCCATCACCGCCCAGACAGATCACACAATCTGTATCCTCCGGCACCGTCCGGCGATCGGTATAGCGGTATGCCGCAGCCACTTCTGCGTCCCTGCGAAGTCCATCATGGCGATCCAGACGGATGCAGCGGCAGCCCTGTTCTGCAAAAAAGCTGCAAATCAAACCGGCTGCCTCCTCTACGCGCGGCTTTTCGCGGTTTACAATCAGATAGAAATTTCTCATGTTTTGTCTAACTCCCTGTGAGCTTCCTCAACAACCTGTTCCGGTGAAACCGGACACTCTTTTTCCGCTTTTGCAAGTGCTTCCTCACCAATCACAGTTTCCTCCGATGCCTGCTCCGGTTTATGCAGGTACAGGAGGTACTCGATATTTCCCTCCGGTCCCTTGATCGGGGAAAATTCCAGATTCCGGATCTCAAAACCGATCTCTGCCGCATATGCCATCACCATCTGAATGACCTCCAGATGCGTGCTCTTCTCGCGGACAACGCCCTTCTTTCCGACTTTCTCACGTCCCGCCTCGAACTGCGGCTTGATCAGTGCAACCACCTCGCCGCCCGGGCTTAAAATCTCCTTGACCGGACCTAAAACCTTCGTCAGGGAAATAAAGGAAACGTCGATCGAAGAGAAATCTACCGGCTCGCCGATATCCTCCGGTGTCACATAACGGATATTTGTCTTCTCCATGCAGACCACACGCGGATCATTGCGAAGTTTCCACGCCAGCTGTCCATGTCCTACATCGACCGAAAACACCTTGACCGCGCCATTCTGCAGCATACAGTCGGTAAATCCGCCTGTGGACGCGCCGACATCCATACAGACCTTTTGATCCAGCGTCACTCCGAAATGCGTCATCGCCTTCTCCAGTTTCAGACCTCCGCGGCTCACATATTTTAAGGTAGATCCACGTACCTCGATCTTCGCATTTTCATCGAAGGTCGTACCCGCCTTGTCTTCTTTCTGATCTTCTACATATACAATCCCGGACATGATGATCGCTTTCGCCTTCTCACGGGATTCTGCCAGACCTCTCTTGACGAGAAGTACATCTAACCGTTCTTTCATTCTATGTTCTTCCTTCCGCTGCTGCCACTCTTTTGTTTCCCATCATGCTTCCGCGTCAGTCTCCAGCACACCTTCACGTTTCAGCTGCGCCAGAATCGAATCACTGTCAATTCCCAGCTCATTCCGGAGCACCGACACATTTCCGTGTTCGACGTAGGCATCCGGCAGCGCTATATTAACTACCTTGATCTGCGGATAATGCTTCTGTACATAATCCGTCACCCGCTCGCCGTAACCGCCGCGCAGGACATTTTCCTCCAGTGTCACGATCGTATGGTGCGTTCCTGCCAGATGGTCGATCACGTCGGTATCCATCGGTTTTACAAACCGCCCGTTGACCAGCGTACACGGCTGCCCAGCACTCTTTAATTTCTCCCGGATATGCTCTGCCGTGCTGACCATGCTTCCGACTGCCAGAAGCGCCGTTCCTCTCTCCTCATACAACATCTCGCTGACGCCATACTCGACCGGTGCCAGAAATTCCTTCAAGCCCCGGTACGCCTCGCCCCTCGGATAACGGATCGCAATCGGTCCATCGTAGGAGATGGCAAACTGCAGCATCTTTTCCAGTTCCCAGCGGTTCTTCGGCGCCATCACGCTCATATTCGGCACAGAGGAGAGAAATGTCAGATCAAAAATACCCTGATGCGTCTCCCCATCGCTTCCGACCAGTCCCGCGCGATCCACGCAGAACACAACCGGAAGATTCTGGATACAGACATCATGAATGACCTGATCATATGCTCTCTGTAAAAAGGACGAATACACCGCCACCACCGGTTTCAGACCGGCTGCCGCCATACCCGCCGCCGAGGTAACCGCGTGTTCCTCCGCGATTCCCACATCGAAAAAGCGGTCCGGATATTCTTTCGAGAACCGTTTGAGCCCCGTTCCATCCGGCATCGCTGCCGTCACCGCCACGATCTTCGGATTTTCCGCTGCCAGACGGCAGATTTCTCTGGAAAATACATCTGTATAGCCCGGATGTTCCTTTTTCCGGAGCGGTTTTCCCGTTTCAATATCAAATGGTTCAACTCCGTGAAATGCCGACGGATTCTTCTCCGCCGGACGGTATCCCTTGCCCTTTTTCGTAATCACATGGATCAGCACCGCGCGGTTGATCTTTTTCGCCTCGCTGAAAATACGGATCAACCCCTTAATATCATGTCCATCCACCGGTCCCAGATACGTGATTCCCATATTTTCAAACCACATGCCCGGAATCAGAAGCTGCTTGATGCTGTTCTTTGTCCGGAGCAGCGTGCCGACCAGATCCGAACCGATCATCGGGATCCGCGATAACGTGCCCGCCACATTCTTCTTCAACAGATTGTAGCCCTCATCTGCACGAAGATTATTCAGATACCGCGACATACCGCCGACATTTTCTGAAATGGACATATTATTATCATTTAAAACAATAATAAAATTCGTTTTGAGCCGTCCCGCATTGTTGAGCGCCTCATACGCCATGCCGCCGGTCAGCGCGCCGTCCCCGATGACGGAAACGATCGAATAATCTTCGCCCAGCAGATCGCGCCCCTGCGCCATCCCCAGCCCCGCCGAGATCGAAGTTGAACTGTGTCCCGTGTCGAACGCATCAAACGGGCTTTCCTTCCGCTTCGGGAAACCGCTCAAGCCCCCATACTGGCGCAGCCCATCAAAATTATCCTTCCGCCCGCTTAAAATCTTGTGCGTATAGGACTGGTGCCCTACATCCCAGATAATCTTATCCTTCGGAAGATTCAGCGCGCAGAACATTGCAATCGTCAGTTCCACCACACCTAAATTGGACGCCAAATGACCGCCTGTCCGGCTTGTCGTCTCGATCAGAAACTCGCGGATTTCCGCCGCCAGCTCCTTGCGTTCTTCCTCGCTCAACCGTTTTACATCCTCCGGTCCTTTTATCGTATCTAATACCATTCTTTCATCCCCCAAACCGTTTTCCACATCCGCTGTCGTCCCCGGTCTTCGATTGGATTTTTTATTTTTCACGGCTGACCAGCATCTCGATCAGCTCTTCGAGGAATTCATTCTTTCCAGGCAGGGAATAGAGGATATCAACCGCCGTCTCCGAAAGCTGTTTGACATCATGCTTCGATTTCTCGATTCCCTCCAATGTCACATAAGTGGTTTTATTGTTTTTCTCATCGCTCAGAACCGGTTTTCCAAGCACCTCCTGGCTGCTGGTAACGTCGAGAATATCATCCTGGATCTGGAACGCCAGACCGATCGCCGCCGCCATACGCTCTACTGTCCCGCACTCAGCTTCGCTCGCGCCCGCCATCACGGCTCCGATCACCATCGACGCCTCCAAAAGTGCTCCCGTCTTTAAACGGTAGATAAAATCCAGCTTATCCTTCGGAATCGGCTGATTCGTCAGTTCCACATCCACCGTCTGACCGCCGATCATGCCGTAAATACCCGTTTTTTCGGATAAAATCTGGATACAGTGTCCCACCTTTGCCGCATCCGGCGTCATCGCAAATGCCTTTGCCGCCGTCTCGATCGCGTAGATCAGAAGGGCATCTCCCGCCAGAACTGCCATATCATACCCATATGCAACCCAGGTCGTCTTTTTTCCACGGCGGTACTCGTCATTGTCCATACATGGAAGATCGTCATGAATCAGGGAAGATGTATGAATCATCTCGATCGCCGCCATCAGCGGCTCAATCTCTTTTCCCTGACCGCCAAACAGACGGTATACCTCACGCATCAGAATCGGACGAAGGCGTTTGCCTCCTGCCTTCACACTGTAATTCATCGCTTCAAAGATCGTTTTCTGATGCCCTTCCTCTGCCGGAAGATAAGAATATACAATCTCTTCCGCTTCCTTGACTGCCTGTGCCAGCCGTTCCTTTGCATTTTCCATCTCTGTCACGCCTCCGTCTCCTCGCCGTTTACGACCATAATCTGTTTTTCAACCTTATCTATCTTTTCACTGCAGGCGCGGACCAGACGCATTCCCGCCTCATACGACGCAAACGATTCTTCCAGCGTGCTGCGGCTGTCCTCCAGCGTCCGCATAATGCCATCCAGACGGTCAAACATTTCCTCGATCGAAAGTTCTTCCTTATTTTCTGCCATCGATCCTGCCTCCTGTTTTATCTAAATATACTCTCGGAATCTTTCCTGAAAGAAAACGTGTTCTCAAATCTCTCTGTTATGATTCACACGCAACACAATGAACCACTTTTTACCCAGGCAGGTTTTCCTGATAAACCTCCCGGATCTCCGCCTCCACGCGTCCATCCGGCAGACGGACGGTCAGCGTATCCCCAGCTTGCAATCCTGTCACTGTCTCCACACGTTTTCCATCTGCATCCGTCACGAACCCATATCCGCCGCTTATCTTTTTTAACGGGGAGAGACCATCCATCCGGCTGCACACCAGTTCCAGACGATGGCGCAGATCGGACACCTTTTTCTCCATCTGGCGCGCCATCTTAACTCTCGCATCTTCCAGATACTGCCGTCTCTCATTTAACTGGCTCTGCGGACTGTGAAGCTGCAGGCGCAGACGAAACTGTTCCAGACGATAGGCATACTGCTCCGCCTTCTGCTCCATCCGCTTCGTCATCTGCTGTGCCGCCGCAATGCACTGCTGCTCAAACAGGTGGTAATCAAAAACCGCCAGTTCTGCCGCCGCCGAAGGAGTCGGGGCACGCAGATCCGCCACATAGTCCGCGATCGTAACGTCTGTCTCATGCCCGACCGCCGAGATTACCGGCGTCCGGCACGCAAAAATCGCCCGCGCCACACTCTCCTCATTGAACGCCCACAGATCCTCAATCGAACCGCCTCCGCGCCCGACGATCAGCACATCCAGATGCAGCGCATCCAGGGTCTGGATCGCCCGCACGATACTCGGCGCTGCCCCTGCTCCCTGCACCAGTGCCGGGCAGAGGACAAGCTGCACGTAAGGGTTCCGCCGTCCCGAGATATTGATAATATCCCGGATTGCTGCGCCGGTGCTCGCCGTCACGATACCGACCGTTTTTGCATACTTTGGGATCGGCGTTTTATATTCCGGGGAAAACATCCCCATTTCTTCTAATTCATTTCTCAGTTTTTCAAAGCGCCGGAATAAATCGCCCGTGCCGTCCAGCGTGATCTCGCTGGCATAGAGCTGGTATCTTCCATCCCGCTCATACACTTCGATGCTGCCCTTCACGACCACCTGCTGTCCTTCTTCCAGACGGAACGTAAGTCCCTTCCGCCTACTGGCAAACATAACTGCCTGCATCGCTCCCAGACCGTCTTTCAAGGTAAAATAAATATGACCGGACGTATGATATTTGCAGTTAGAAACCTCGCCCTTGACCGAAATCCGGTTCAGGGCAAAGTCCTGTGCGAACATATTTTTAATGTATGCATTAACCTGCGAAACCGAATATACGCCAGCCATCGCTTATACCAGCTTCGCTAAAATGCCGTTGATAAATGCCGGTGAATCATCGCCGCCGAACTTCTTCGCCAGCTCGACCGCCTCATTGATCGCTACCTTCTCCGGTACATCGTCATCATGCTTGATCTCATATAATGCCAGGCGCAGGATCGTCAGTTCCACCTTGCCCATACGGCGGGTAGTCCATCCCTGTGCAACCCCATCGATTGCCTTGTCAAGCTCCGGAAGCACATCCAGAATCTTCTCAACCTTGCTCTTTACGTATCCGCCGTCAAAGGTGTCTAACATCGGATTATGGATGATATCGCCGATTCCGCTCGGAACATCGTCCTCCTCTTTCGGCTCTGTAAAATATACATCCACCTGCTCCTGCATCTCATCCGTCGGGTAAAAATCCGCACAGAAAAGCAGCTTAAAGCAATGTTCTCTCTGTTCTCTTCTGGTCATACTAATCCTCCTGTTACCTGTTTCTATCCGTCTGATACGCCCGATTTGCTGCCTCGGTATCGCAAATATCCCTTTCGTAATCCGCCGCAATCGTTTTCTGAATATCCACAGTCTTTCCTGCATAATTGTTATATTTCTACTATTCTAATGTATCATTATACCGTATCCCCGGTTTTTTCACAAGAGTTTGAGAAAAAGAATCCGCCAAAGTTACTGTTCACGGGTAGGCACTTTTGGAACCGAAAGTGCCGTAAGAAAACGTGGTGGCAGCAGGAATTTGCCGTATTTAAATGCGAAGCCACGGCAAATTCCGTTACTGGGCACGTATGCGTGAACAGTAACCCGGCAAAAAAGCGGCATCCCTGCTGAAGCAGAAACGCCGCTTTTATATCGTTTACAATCTTATCGATTGCTTATGCTATCCAATTTTTATTCATCCACGCTGTAGTTCGGAGCCTCTTTTGTGATGTGGATATCATGCGGATGGCTCTCTTTTAAGGATGCTGCGGAAATCTTGATGAAACGTCCGGTCTCCTGAAGAGTCGGAATATCCGATGCGCCGCAGTAACCCATACCAGCACGCAGACCGCCGAGCATCTGGAATACGGTATCTTCTACCATTCCCTTGTATGCAACACGTCCTTCTACACCCTCCGGAACGAGTTTCTTCGCATCGCTCTGGAAGTAACGATCCTTGCTGCCGTTCTCCATCGCTGCGATGGAACCCATGCCGCGGTATACTTTGTATTTTCTTCCCTGGTACAGCTCAAAAGTTCCCGGGCTCTCGTCGCATCCTGCAAACATGGAACCCATCATGCAGACGCTGCCGCCTGCTGCGATCGCCTTCGTCAGATCGCCAGAATACTTGATACCGCCGTCTGCGATGATCGGAATGCCGTACTCTTTGGCAACTGCGTAGCAGTCCATAACAGCGGTGATCTGCGGAACGCCGATACCTGCTACGACACGGGTCGTACAGATGGAACCCGGTCCGATACCAACCTTGACCGCGTCAACGCCTGCCTCGATGAGAGCTTTTGTTGCCTCTCCGGTCGCTACGTTACCTGCTATTACCTGCAGATCCGGATATGCTTCCTTGATCATTCTGACACAGTGAAGAACATTCTCAGAATGTCCATGTGCAGAGTCGAGAACAACTACGTCTACTTTTGCTTTCACCAGGGCTTCCACACGATCCAGCACGTTTGCAGTAATACCTACTGCCGCGCCGCAGAGCAGACGTCCCTGTGCATCCTTTGCAGAGAACGGATACTTGATCTGTTTCTCAATATCCTTGATAGTAATAAGACCCTTGAGGTTAAAATCCTTGTCCACGATCGGAAGCTTCTCGACACGTGCCTTGGCAAGAATCTTCTTTGCCTCCGTCAGGGTGATGCCCTCCGGAGCGGTAACCAGATGCTCAGAAGTCATGCACTCTTTAATCTTCTTGGAGAAATCTTCCTCGAACTTGAGGTCACGGTTTGTGATAATACCAACCAGTTTTCTTCCCTCTGTGATCGGAACACCAGAAATCCGGAACTTGCCCATCAGCTCATCCGCATCCTTTAATGTATGCTCTGGGGATAAATAAAACGGGTCAGTGATTACACCATTCTCAGAACGTTTTACTTTATCGACCTCCTCAGCCTGCGCCTCGATCGACATGTTCTTGTGAATAATACCAATTCCACCCTGTCTTGCCATTGCAATCGCCATGCGGTGCTCTGTAACCGTATCCATGCCGGCACTCATCAGGGGGATGTTCAGCTGAATCTTCTTGGTCAGATGTGTCGTCAGGTTTACCTGATTCGGAATAACCTCAGAATAGGACGGCACAAGCAGGACATCATCAAATGTAATGCCATCGCCAATAATCTTACCCATTATATTACCCTCACTTTCGTAAATTTTAAACACTGGACATTGAAAACTGTCTGATGTTAATAATTGATTTTAGCAAGTTTTTTGAAATATGTCAACCGGAGAATAAAGGGGTTGACGATAGAATTTACTTACGCCATTTAATTAGCGTATCTTATAAATAATACCAATCAGATAAGTATTAATAATGCAGTCATCTTTAGCCTCATTTCCCTGCCAATTTTTTTACCAAAAAAGAAGGACTGCCACACCTTCGCATAGCAGTCCTTCTCTCCCCTGGCAGCTGCCTGTCAGAGATTCTTTCTATAAATTACCATTTTTATTTTCTACATTCGATCCTGCATCTCTGATGTAACATCTTCCGCCCTTTTCCGGCTCTCTTACTTACATCATGCCGCCCATGCCAGCGCCTGCTGCCGGACCTGCCGGTGCATCTTCTTTGATGTTGGCAACTGCGGACTCAGTTGTAAGCAGGGTAGATGCAACGCTGGTTGCGTTCTGCAGGGCACTTCTGGTTACCTTTGCCGGATCCAGGATGCCTGCTTCTACCATATCTACGTATTCCTCATTGTAAGCATCGTAACCTACGCCTACTGGGGACTCTTTTACCTTGTTGATGATAACAGAGCCTTCCAGACCTGCGTTTGCTGCGATGTGGAACAGCGGAGCTTCCAGAGCTTTCAGGACGATACGGCCGCCGGTCTTCTCGTCGCCTTCCAGTCCGTCTACTACCTTCTGAACTTCTGATGCTGCGTGAACATATGCAGATCCGCCGCCTGCGATGATGCCTTCCTCAACAGCTGCCTTTGCTGCGGACAGGGCATCTTCCATACGCATCTTAGCTTCCTTCATCTCA
>UMFI01031510.1_pt1 | contig 13124 bp, 10 predicted proteins | sample 1964951 | NCBI WGS metagenome assembly UMFI01 (sample SAMEA4836040, study PRJEB28245) | human gut metagenome | biome: gut microbiome; material: fecal sample | place: Denmark | collected 2008 | reverse complement strand
ACTGATCTAAAACATATTGTTGTACTATTATCAAGTATTTTTGAAAACTAATCAAGTATATTTTTATACATATCAGGACTACATGGTTTTCTTCAGCTGACTTCTGACACGATCATATTTCCCATTATCGCCATGTCGTGAGCTAATGAAAACTTTAATTTTGTGGCATGATTCGATTTTTAAGGAAGGTGTCGTTTCTTCAACCGTTTTCTTTTTGTCCGTGTATTCCCATTCTGCACCTATAACAGGAGTACTAAATCCAGTTAATCTAATTCCCATATTCTTTCTTCCTCTGCAAAAATACTACTAATCATAAATTATTTGATACTCCTTCAGTCACATTCCATGAAAGAATTCACTGTCACAGAAGATATCTATCTCATATTGGGTTAATGCAATATCCAGCTTTCCCAGCTAATATCTCGAAATAAAGCCTGAATAAATGCGGCTTTAGAGGCAATCCATTCACTTACTTTACATTTTATGATGGATGTGATATATCAGCAGATAATATTAAAATGTGTTCCACAAACAGGACCATAGGGTGCTGCAGTGCACGGGTTAAGTCCATGTTCTGATATCATCGCAAAACATGGAGAATAACTGAATTACCAACAAATAATTCTTCCATTTATTATATCCCGCCCAATTCTACATAGTAATTTTTCAAATCTTCTGTCAATTGTTCTTTCACTCTTGCCCAATCTTCTTCCGTCATCTGGCTATACAATGCATGATTCATAGAAATGACACTTAAATCTTTTGAGTAATACAAAAATCTCTTCCGCTCAAACTTTTCAAATGGATTCGTAAGCATATTTCTGCTAATAGCTTTTCGATCTTTCAGTGTCTTTGCATTATACGGGCAGGTGCTTCTATCTACCGGAAGTCCCCGGTCAATCCTATTCTGATAAAATCCAATATAACCGTCCAAAACTTTTTCTATGTCTGCATCTCCAATCGTATTAACAACTTTTATAAAGGACAACATAAATGGCATTTTGTACGAAAGTGAATAATCGCGTTCCTCCAAAAAATCAAAGAAATCCTGTTTTATTGTACTGTCATTATGCTCTTTAATATTTAGCTCTTTTCGATATTTCTCTACATCATCCGGACTAAATAAGTAAATTGATCTGCTTCCGAATTTATATTCTGCACTCGGTATGATTTTTCCTTTTTTAATCCAGCTGATTACTGTTCCTGTACTGACAAAATATTCTCTGGCAATCTGTTCCTGACTCAAATAATTGCCATACTTATCTTCAAATGAATCAATGTCAACTTCTGATATACGCTCAATCCGCTCTTCCATTCCATCAATGATTACCATTTCTCCCAGCTTATAATCCATTTTAGTAATGTCACCAAACGGGACGTAATATGGATTAGCAAATATTGAATGCATATTGCATGCTTTTACCATAGCACCATATTCATCTACAACATCAATCACGATAACGTTCTTTTTTCTATCTGTTTTTCTTAAGCCTCTGCCAATCTGTTGTAAATACAACACCTTTGACAATGTCGGTCTTGCCATAACAAGAATTCCAAGTTCTGGATAATCCCATCCTTCTGAAATCATATTACATGCACATAAAAAACGAATTTCCTTCTGTTTAAATGCATTCATTACAGTATCTTGATTTTTTGTCTGACGGGTATAACTTGATGCTAAAATCCCTGCCTGATTTAATAATTTTGCCATTTCATTCGCATGAGCTACATTAACACAGAAGATAACTCCTTGTCTCTTTCCTGCCTCTCCTTCCAGAAAATATTCCTTTAAAACATTCACAATTAATTCATTCCTAGAAGTGACTCTAATTCGTTTTTCCAAATCTGCATTCACATAATCTTTCCCATTAAAACATACCTTTGAAAGATCAATATTCGTCTCAATCCGGTAAATATTTGCCTTAGCTACTATTTCTTTTTCCATTGCTTCTTTTAAAGACAATGATGTGGAGTAAGTCCCAAAAACAGTTTCCAGCTTCTTTTTATCCGGTCTTTGGTCCGTAGCTGTAAGCCCTACCGTAAAATCCGTATCATAATATTGAATAACCCGTTTTAAAATCGGTGCAACTGCATGATGTGCTTCGTCCACTACAAGATAATTATAATAATCTGACGGCATTTCCGTATAGTGTCTTGCCATATATGCATAAGTTCGTATCTCAATATGATCTATTAGTTCCGACAGAGACTTTTTTACTCTTTCTCTCCAGTCCAGCAGAATATTGATTCCCGGAACTAGAATTAATGCATGAAAATCAGGTTTGTTATTTGCAAAAATACGTAAATCCTCTTCTACGATTTTTGATTTTCCGGATGCTGTTGGCAGTACAATCAAAAATGCCTTCACCCCAGCAGCCCTGCGTTTTTGGATTTCTTGCAGACTAATAGTCTGATGTTCATATAATTCAACAGCTCTGTCTATTTTGAGCCCATCATCAACAAAATTGGATGCATCTTTTCCCAGAAACTGTTTGATATCATCCTCTATTCGGTTCTCAAATGCACAATCTTCACTGGAAAATCGAAATAATTTTATTCCCCATAACATACAGGTATTTTGTTTATGCAATTGATTCCTATATTTTTCTTCACCGATAATCTGCGGATGGTGGTATGTAACACCATTTTCTTCTATTGCATATTGCCCATTTTTGGTTCTTATTAGATAATCCAGGAAATAATTTTTCCCAGCCTCATCACAAATGCCGTATTCTCTCGACAAATATTTAAGTGCATTCATTCCATATACATTAGAAAAATTTTGCTCGAATCGAAATTCCAGTGGAGATACATCTGCCTGCTCTCCACGGTCTCCAATACTAACTGTATAATCTACAGTTGCTGATATTTCTTTGTTTAGCAGATAACGATCCACTTCTTCTTGTGAATATCCTAAAAAACGAAAGACTCTATTAAACTGGTGCATATAATTATTCTGCTTATCAGTAATAAGCATATATGAAAAGACAGCCTCGCCTTTGTTACAATCACAAATGTCTTCGTCTATAATAACCATATCCGTGCCGTTATCATAAAATTTCGATGTTCCGCCATTCGGATAATTCGCCTGTTCTCTCAATCCAAAATCAACATGATCTATTATAAACTTGTCTTTCGTAATAGTAGGTTCAGCCACTTTTGATCCTCCCGTCCTGGCCGTACATCACCGGTATACCAATATTCTTCAATCGCTATACCTTTCATATCACTTATAAATTCGCAGAAACTTTCATAAGTGAAATCTGTGAAATATCTTCCATTTCTTTCCCCCTCAAACTCTCCGTATTTAAAAGAAGTATAAATGATACCATTATCAGTCAGTGCATTCAGCATCTTCATAAGCACACTTCTTAGTTCTTCTTTTGGCAAATGCAGAATGGACGAACATGCCCATATCCCATCGTATCGGCTTCGATCATCCAATTCTTGAAAAAGCATCTGCTGTACTGGGATTCCTACGTAGCTTTCAGCAATTTGGCACAGCTCTGCTGATCCATCAATAGCTACAACATCAAGCCCTGCTTTAACAAAATATTTTGAATCTCTGCCTGCACCACAGCCAAAATCAAGCACACGCTTACCTTGTAATATATTGATGAATTTATCCTGCGTTTCCTTAAAATCGACAAAAGCTGTTTCTTCCGCAAAAGCTTTTGCATTTTTATTATAAAAAGCTAAAGTTTTATTATTCATATTATTTTCCCATCAAATCACTATTTACAATCATTTATATTTGCTAAAAATTTAGTTATCTTTTATCCCAAAGTCGCAGTTTAAAGTCTCATTTTTACACTCCAAAGTTGCATCGATGAAACTTTGGAGTGTTTACTACTAACTTAACTATATTTTACACACTCAGCGTTCTTAACCCTTAATCATGTTCCTCTTCCCAATAATCATAAGCCTCGTCATATCCATCTTCAAATTCGTCTTCCCATTCACCGGCAAAATCATCCGGATCGTCATAATCATCTACATCATACGGATCCCTGTTCCATTTTGAAGAAGAATTTCCTTTACTGCCGGAATTACTATTTCCACCCGAACTCCATCCGCTTCCAGTGTTAGTAAGATATCCTCCGCTAGAGCTATGTGCATTGCTATTTTGATCCTCTGATTTCCTGTATACCAGCTCTTCATTAACAAAAACTCGTACATCATCATCGTCCCGATTTAATGTATATTGATGAAGATTATCTTTTTTTATTGTGATATTGTTAAGCCTGTTTTCATCGCCAATAAAGACAAGGACTGTTTTTCCGTTCTCTGTAACCTTATGCTGATAATAAGCTCCACCCTCATCACGATTATCTTTCATGCAGCATTCATCATTCAGTAATTTGATAAATGATTGGAAATCGCCATTTTTTGTTTCACGTTCGTAAATACTGTCAATTGAATCACTATAGTAGTCCAATACATAATATACACAATATTCATCTTGACCATAATCCCAGATGTTCCAATACTCATCAAAATAATCTCGGGTACAGGTGTCATAAGTCACTTTAAGATCTAACAGACCAACATCTTGCATGTCCTCCTGAAGATTTTCAGCGTAAGAAACCATATATTCAGAAGCTAGTTTTTCAGCTTCTTTTTGCTCTTTAACTTTCAGCTCCTCTTCGAGTTTCTTCTGTGCCTGTTCTTGCTCTTCTTCCAATTGCACCATTTTCATGCTTCCCCAAATGACAACAAGTATTAAAATGGCGAAAGCAATGATGCCCATAGCCCATTTTGTTGCTTTCTTCATAAACAAATTTCCATTCCTCATATCTTTCAGCTTATGCCCCTAATAACAAAAATAAATTTGCCATTCATTGCCAAATCAATTTCTTATTTCTAACCGAAATTATATCATAAAACCATTAAAGTTTTTAGCTGAAATCAATATTTTTTTCTTTGTGTACATCGAGCTTTGTATTTAGATTGCTACAATTTAAATACTCTTAATAAAAGTAATTTTCCTTCTTTACCAAATTCTGTTGATATAAACAATATATATTTTTACTATTTCTTACAGTTTTACCCAACCTTTTTATAAAGTTATCGAATAATCTGCTTTAGTCTGTAGTATATATTTCACAGTAGAATCATCTATTAAAATATCATCTTCTCGCAATTTTCGAGTTAAAATTATATTTTTCAAGCACCTGACACGACTAAGTGCCACATAGGCTTGTCCCGTCACAAACGTTTTTGGATTTAGAATGATCCTATTTAATGTAAGTCCTTGGGCTTTATGGATGGTCATTGCATACGCTGGAACGATTGGAAACTGATAAATATAAGCCTCTTCGTTATTTAATGCATATATTTTTTTACGGTGAATATTGATGACTTTCCCATTTATATCTTTTATCGTTATACTATTCTTTTTTATTTTAGTAATAATCCCTCGCGTTCCATTCGCATAAAGCCCTTCCGAATTAAGAATAGTCATTACCGGCATTCCTATGTAAACTGGCAAATTAAGTTTCACAGGGTATTTCGCATTGGCACTAGTATTGTTTTGAAAATTATTTTCTTTATATTCAAGTTCAGTATACGTGCTATCTGTTAATTTATGCTGTGCAACATGGTACTCATTAATTGCATCCACTTCATTTCGATACGCGGTAAGATATACGGCACCCGTCTGCTCGTATAATAATTTAGCAAAATTGCGGATCTCGACATTTGTGTTTATATAAGATACACATTGTTTAAGGTTCTTACCAATTGCAATATTATTTAAGATATTTATATATTCTTCATTTTCAGATCTTTTAGATCCAGTTAAGTATAATACTTTCTCTATTGACGTTTTCCATGCATCGGTTTCCCAAATTTTATTATTTATGAAAGTGTTTGTTTTATGGAGAGCAGTTTCTTCTTTCGTATAAAATGCTTCTAATTGCAAAAGATCCCCAGCCACTATTATACGAATATTATGTTCATAATTCTTTTTTACATAACAAATAAGATTCCAGATTCGAGTATAAATATCTGGACGTACTACACCAATTTCATCGAATATAAGGACATTTATCTTTAAGAGTGGTTCAATATCTTTATAGGTAATGGGATCAGATTCGTCCCATATTTTATTGCTATCAATCCGAAGACCTGAACATATAGTTTTCCCATGAACATTTTCTGCTGCAATTCCATAAGAAGCCAGAATCATATACTTTATATTAACCATATCTAAATATTCCATATAGTAATGTAACCATGTCGATTTTCCAGCTCCGGCGCCACCAGTAAGCCATAAATTATCTTTTCCATTTAACAATTCTATTATTTTTTTAATTTTCTCCTCGCAAATTAGACATCCGGTTTCTTTCTGCCCCTCCTCCTTGTCTCCTACTTTAACGGAGGATTTACCGTCTGTCTTTTCTTTTTTATAACGCAATTCAATGGTCACGTCTTCTAACTTCTGTGTGCGGGAAGCATCTAAATTTAATTTTTTCAAACGATTTCGTACCGTTTTTTCAGAACAATATGCATATCCTTCTTTTTTTAATTGTTCAGCAATTTTGGGGGAAGACATTTTTTGGCATAGCCATAGTTCTACAATCCTTTCATCTCTCTTCAGAGAATTTAATTGGTTGGCAGAATATTTTTGGTCTCTGAGATAGGTTTTCAACATTCCATAAGAAATTGCTTCTTCTTGAGTTATAGGTAAAAAATCATTTACAAGCGTTACCTCTGAAAATAAATACGTTCCATCTCCGTGCATTCTATCAGTTGTTGCCCAGTTTTTGGATCCATTTTTTTCACAATGCTTTTGAACTCTGGAAACCTGTTCGTAAAGTTCACTTATACTCAATGGCTCTAAAAAGGTATTATTGATGTTTTCAACATAATTTATAGCTTCTTCGACAGTATATACATATCTTGCAAGGCTGTATGCCGCAAAAATTAATTTGTGCCGTCCAGAACCATCAATCATATTTTTATCTAATGCAATTTTGGGAATTATTTTCAATCGACTTTCTGCATATTTTTTAATTCCAGGAATTGCTGGTATTATTGCATTACCTTCTTTTGCTATATCAAAAAGATTTCTATTATTCTCCGCAGATTGACAACTTTTTTTATTTGTAGTATTTTTTCTAGATGGTTGATTTGAACGTTCAATTCTTTTAAATTCTAGTTTTTCACTCAAATCTTTTAATATGTATTTTGTCTGCGAATTATATACATATAATTCTGCATATCTGTTTGCTTTCAGATTAATAGTTCCTGGTAATCTGGTAACACGAGCGAAATCAGATACATTATCTATATCAATAACTCCTTTCCAGGGCGCAAATGTATCTTTTAATTTTTTCAGTGCGTGCTTATATAAAGAAGTATGTAATTCACATTCTGCGGTTTCTGTTTTGTCAAAATTATAAGTAGCTATTGGTGCTTGATATTTATAATACCAAGCGAATCCACGTCCTGTTAATGTAATTAAAGTTGGATCCGGAAATATAGAATACATAATTGATATTACATAAGCAATTACTTCATCTGCTAATTGCGCTTTATATGGGAGTAAATTGTGCAATATATCTATATCAAAATGCATTTCATTAATTCCGATACAATTTTCTTTATTTCTTTGCAATTGCCCTCTTTTATTCTTTTTTTCGCCCATTGGATTTACACAAATATAACTATCATTTGTATCTTTCCAAATCTTTTTTAAATAATCTGTGTTTGCAATGCTGCCAAAATATACCCAGGTATTGTTATCCCAAGGCATTTTTCTCTTTTTCTCATTTGTCTTTTGATCATAATAAAATGCATCTTCTGGATTTTTCCATTTTTTCTTTCGTGGGAAAGAATAAAATCCTACAGCTCCTTCTGTAAGTAAACTTACAAAAAGATTTAACTGATTTGAATGAGATTCTTTACGATATTTTGTGGTGAGATTTACGGGAACAATTTTTTCTGTTTTTGCCCATTTAATAAATTCTTTTGCGAGAAACTCTAAACCATTATTTTTTGTATCCTTTTGCATATGATATATATCCTTTCTTAATAGTGCAAAAGGAATATGGAAGATTTAAAAAAAAAGATTCAGAAAAAAATTTTGCTTCATATTGCTTTTAATAGTTTAACTATGTTATTCTAATAGTCAGAAATATTATTTAAAAATTTGGTCAAAAATAAGACATTACTGGAACCAGGTTCCAAAAATAGGCGAAAAAAAAGAGGTTAATGCTCTACGAAAAATTGATTTGTCGTTGAGCATTAGCCTCTTTTTTGTCGAATATCTGGTAAAAGCAGCAGCTGTAGTTCACTACAGCTGCCCCATAAAAATTATCTACTTCTGTTTCTCGGAATAAAATCCTTATTCCCAGAAGAAGTTGCATAATCTGGAAACAAATCATTAAAAGTATATTTTAAATTATTCCCAGATTCGAAAGTCCATGCTAAACAAAGATAGAGATATGCCATGGATTCTTTTAAATTGTACGAATTTGGCAATATTGACATTTTAACCGAATATGTATTCTGCTTAGATGCTACTTCCGCTTCAACGCCAAGAGCTGCAAAAATCGCTTCATGAATAATTGGCAATACGCGCAGATTTTCGGCTACTGCATCTAATTTTTCACCATGGAATGAAAAAGTAATTTTAATGCTGTTGTCATAATAAGAACTTACAACCATAAGTATTCACCTCTCTTTCAATTTGGAGTTACTTATAGTTTAAAGAATCTTATATATTTTCGTTTTTTACAGATGGATTCTAAATGGAATCATTTGCCGAGAAAACAACTGAATCCAATCTACTGTTTTCGTGAGTTTCATCTTTTTCTAGAAAATTACAATAAATTTCCATGATGGTTAATACGGAAGAATAATGAAGTTGGTTTGCAATAAATTCTAAGCTATTTCCATCTTCCAAGAGATTTAATGTACATAATCTGCGAAGATATAAGATTTTTGATGGAGCGATGTAATAATCTCTTCTTTTGCATAAAGCGCGTCCTCTTTTGTTTTAAAACCACCTACTTGGCAGTGTTTTGTGCTTTTATCTGCAAAATTAAGCGTAAAACGGATACAGTATTTTCCGCGATTCGGAGTAGGAGTCTTTCTAAATTTCCACCCGATAATGTCCGGTTTTGTAATATTCGGATTAATTTCTGGTTTTTCTATTTTTTTATATTCCATAACAGATGTCCTTTCTTTTTGGTCGTTTTATTCAATCCTTACATTCTACTAATAAATATTAATCGGGTTTAAATCACTCGAAATAAATTGTGTTAATGTATTGCCACTTTCTATTTCGCCGCAGTAAATATTTATAGTTGTACTCACAGAAGCATGTCCCATTATTTTCGAAACACTTTCCAAATCTACCCCTGATTCAATCAGCATTGTCGCACACAAATGTCGTAATTGATGAGGGGTGATACGAAGAACACCAGCATATTTACAGTATCTTTGTAGGGCTGCTCGTATTGTATTGAAGGATTTAATATTTCCATTTTCTCCAATGCAAACATACTTCTTCCATTTTTTTATTGCCTTTGGATTCCTTTTGAAAAATAATGCATTTTTTGTTTTCCTTTTTGCCAGTTCATCCATAATTAGGTCTGGTGCTTTAAGAAGTCGATTGCTATCAGACGATTTTACAGGTTTCACAACACCATCTCGATCTCCAGTCGAAATCTGCTGACAAATACGAATTGTATGCCTGCCAAAATCAATGTTATCAAAATTCAAACCCAATACCTCTCCAGTTCTTAAGCCCATAAATAAACACAGTAGAATTTCCAGATAACATCCATTCTCTTTTTGCGCATAAGCCAAAAGCTTCTTCAAATCATTCACATCGTATTTCACGTATATTTTTTGTGATATATCATAATTTTTAATCTGGTTAAGATCAAATTTTGAAATATAGCCTTCCATTAATGCACTTTTCAAAACAATACGGCACACTTTTCGGGCCATGTATGCATTCGATTTTTGATCTTTGCTATTATTTTGGCATTGCTCAAGCAATGTATTTATATACGTAGGAGTAATTTTGTTCAATAAAATATCTTCCGTAATATTAGGAAATATGATTTTATCAATTGTCCATTCTAAGCAGTTTATATATGCTTGTGATTGCGTCCAAACAGGCATAATTTTGTCGTGCCAATAGTTGATATACTCTTTAAAGCTATATTTCATACCAAATTTGGCTTCTATATACTTCCTGGTATTCAGATAATTATCTTCGTATTTTTCTAAATTCTCTTTTGCGATATTTTCCGAATCATATTGATATGATTTGTAAAAAATTGTTCCCTTTTCTTCGTCAAGACAAGGAACCTGGATTTCCCATACGTTTTTTTCTTTTAAATATTGCAGTTGTTTTTTCATAAAAGTCGTCTCCTTTTTCTTTCTATAATGTTATACATACAAAATGAAAGATTTTTATTTTTTCATTCCGTTACAATTAATATGGAAGATTGAGATTTACGAAGAGATAAACTTTCTTGGAAAAAGAAAGGGGCTGTCGCAAAATCACCAAAAAATAAATTGGTGATTGAGCGATAGCTCCTTTTTTATTAAAAAACCTGAGAAAATCCAGATTTTGGATTTTTCTCAGGTTTTTTGCCGTACTTTAATAAAACGGCTGTTTTTATTCCCATTTTTATGATGCCTTTGCGTCAAAAAAATAACTTTTCATACGATTTTTCTGGATTTTGTTATGCAGTTTATTAAGATTGTATCCCATACAAAGCAAAAGTATTTCCAGTTTTACTTTTGTTTTTTCCCGAAGTAAAAAACGTTGGAACTCATAATCATTTTTTAGAACACCAAACGCTCCTTCCACCTGTATGGAGCGGTTCATTCGATAAAGAATCCCCGTTTCGCTTAAGATGTTTTCATAGGATTCCTGCCGCTTTTCCAGAAAACTCTTTGAAACATACAATCTCTTATTTCCCTTGGCACGTGTGCAGTTTTCTTTGTAGCTGCAATCCGTGCAGTTTTCGCATTCGTATACTGTGACCTCAGACTCATATCCGCTTTTACTTTTCTGCTTTTTTAGATACAATACATTCAATCGCTTACCGGCATGACAGGTATAGGTGTCCTTACTTTCATCATATGCCATGTTTTCCCGTTTACTGATATCCTGTTTAAAACTACGCTTTTTCCATTTTTCATAAGTCTGTGGTTTGATATAAGGTTTTTGCCCGGCTTCCTTCAAATAGGTGTAGCCCTCCTCACTTTCATATCTTGAATCGGCAGTGACACTTGGATAACGGAATCCCAACTTTTCTTCCATTGTTTTTAAGAATGGTATCAGAGTCCATACGTCATTCCTGTCCTGAAAGATATCTGCTGCTACGATGTACTCGCTATCGACTCCAATCTGTACGTTATATCCGGGTTTTAACTGAGCGTTTCTCATATGATCATCTTTCATGTGCATAAATGTTGCGTCCGGATCCGTTTTACAATAGTTGTTTCTGCCCTGAAAACTGGCAGTATGCCAGTCATAGGTTACCTGGCGTTCAAGAAAACGCCGGAAAAGTTCCAAATATTTTTGGTTCCTGCATTTCCTCTTTCCGCGTCCATGAACAAAGACCGTACCATCCTGCCTGCATTTCTCGGTCAGATAGTCATGGATCTTTTGAAGATCCTGAGTTCTGGATTCGGCTTTTACGGTAAATGACTGAAAGTATTCCAGATTTAAGAGTCGAACAGCCTCCTGAATTCTCAAAAACATCTTTTCTTCCCATTTGCCTACGGATTTTTTCCAGACAAAGGTATATTTGTTGGCGCATGCTTTCAGTTTCGTGCCATCTATAAAAACTGTATCTGTAGATAATTCACCGGCATCCTTTAGGCGACATACCATTTGGTAAAACAAATCTTCACAAGCCTCTGACAGGAATCCTTTCCGGAAACGGGCGATTGTGCTGTGATCTGGTGCTTTCTGACCTGCAAGCAGCCACATGAAGTTGATGTCCCTTTTACAGGACTGTTCGATTTTTCGGGACGAATAAATGTTTTGTGAATAAGCGTAAGTCAGGATCTTAAACATGATTTTCGGATCTACTGCAGGATTTCTTCCTTTTGAAGAGTAAGCCTTATACAACAGTGTATAATCGAGTTCCTCAAGCTCATGGCTCAGCAGTCGAACAGAATCGTCATTAGGTACAAGACCTTCTAAACTTAATGGCAAAACTAGTTGATAAGTTTCATTGAATTCGGTATAATCTTTTTGGTATTTTATTTTACTAGTCATAATTTATTATACCATGAATGGCAGGTTCTTCGGAGCCTGCTTTTTATTTGAGCGCAAAAAAAGGAGCTATCGCTCAATCACCAATTTATTTTTTGGTGATTTTGCGACAGCCCCAAAAGATGATATTTAGATTTGTAGCAAAAAATAGAAATGGATCTTAGACATTAATTTTTTTATTTCCATATGTAGGCGCATAGAAATCTGGAAAAAGTTCATTAAAGGTATGTTTGTATTCTTTTCCATATTCAAAAGCACGTAGAGCAAGGATGTAGAGTCGGGCCATTCGTTCATTCAGCCCTTCTGATTTGGAAACTGTGCGTAGTTTCACATAATCATCCCCGTATTCACTCTCAATACCAATACCGTGGTAAAGTGTCTTGGATACAATTGGTTTAGTAGGCAAATTTTCTGCCTTAACCGTTAATCTGTTTTTGTCGATTTCGAATTCGATGATCACATCATCATAGTTTGCTTTTATTTTATTCATATGCAAACGCTCCTTTGGGGTAATTATTTCAAATGAGTTTTGTTTCATCTGATGATGTTATAATAACAATTCAACAGAAATTCTGTTTTTTTTAGGGCGAAAAATGAGTCTGTTTTTTTCGATATTTAGTTTATTTTTGTATAAATAGCCTATTCTTTCACATAAAGGCTCTTTCCAAATTCATACCCTTTCTGTCTGATTGGAATCTACCTGTTGAATCATAACAATCTGATCCATATTTCTGTAAATAAGCGCATCCGGCAAAAGATACATCAATTCACCCACGATAACACCTACTTCTTGAAGCTGTTCTTTTGTATATTTTCTTTGTGCATTTTTTTTGATGGTATGAAAATCAACAACCCTGTAAGTATCGCT
>UMFI01027160.1_pt1 | contig 13223 bp, 12 predicted proteins | sample 1964951 | NCBI WGS metagenome assembly UMFI01 (sample SAMEA4836040, study PRJEB28245) | human gut metagenome | biome: gut microbiome; material: fecal sample | place: Denmark | collected 2008 | reverse complement strand
GGTTGTGCCGTCCCAGAGATGGTTTTGATTTCTATGCCAACGCTGCTATTAAAATATTCTTGCTTTTCCCTTACTCCCTTTCCGAGTTCCTATTGGAACGCCAGTTAAAGAGGTATAAGTTGGGTACGCTGTATCCGAATATGGTGGAATGAAGACCGATTATTAGTAGTAATATCCCTTATGATAAGATAGAGTTCTTTGATGAACAATGGACTAAGAGAATCTATCCCGGAGATTATGTTGAGATAGGAGCTACTATTAAAGCTAATCTATATTTAAATAATTATGATATAAGTACTATTACTAGTTTAACTTCCAGTCAATTTGAGAGTGTGTATATTGACCGTAAAGGACAATATTATGATGTAGTTCTAAGTGGTATTAAGAAGTCTCCACAAAAGATAGACATAACCATTGACGAATCAGATACGAGAATATTGTACAGCCTTATCCAGCAATAATGGTAGATTGAATAACTTCGCCTACACGGAAGAAAGTGGAGCAAATGAGGACGGTAGTATTCGCTTTGATGGAACGGATGACCATATCATTATTCCTACTATTAAGCATGGCGGTAAAGCTTTACTTATGAAAGTGAATTGGAGATATAAGAATAATATCGCTATGGCATATGACCAACGTATTAATTGGGGTGGACTTGGAATTGGACCAATTACCATCTGTTGCTTATAAACCATATAATAAAGTCACTTATATAGATGGAATAAAGAATGAATCTGTATTAGTTCAAGATTTAGAAGGTATCACTCATAATATTACAGGTATTTACGATAATTTAAATTTAAGTAATGAGAGTAGTAGAACTTCCGATACTTCAAATAGTGGCTTTGCAGATATGTCTATGTACGAATTTATGCTCTTCCCCGATGTGCCTAATGAAGAAGAAATCAAAGAACTTAATGACATTGTAGGAATTGAAGGTGGTTATGTAGAAAGTCCGAATTATTATTATGATGCTTATGGTAAGAAGAATACTGATACAGATAGGAATGCCAAAGAACCTGTTTGAAAGAGACGAATTAATTGATGTAACTAACCCAATATTTAAGAAAGAAGAATTATGATTGATTATGTAGAAATTACAGTAACAAAGCTAGAGACTGCTTTGCCTGAACGAATTGAAGAATTGCATTTAGCTCCGCGTAGAAGTCCGAGAGGTGGTAAAGTACTTATGAAGTTGGATAACTATAAGGCGCTGTTTAAGGAAGAAGTTGAAGAACAACTTGCTAGTATTCCTATGACTCTTAATGAAACAGGAGAACCTATAAAAGCTCCAGAATATGTTTGTCCATTTCCTGTTTATAGTGGTAAAGAACTTGAAGACTTACTTCAAAATGATAATTGGAAACAAGAAGATGATATACTTTAATAAGTAGATTTTGCTATAAGTACCATATGTTAAATACTCTAAATTACTAGAAAATGAACTATTTAGATGTTGTGATCGATAAGATAATTAATAACTTTGATTTCGCTTATATGTTTATAGTCAATGTACTAACATATATAATAATAAAGATTATAGATTATGTTAATGGTGATGCTAAAGTTCCTACTTGGACTAAACGATTAGTATTAGTTATATCTATTATAATAGTTACTACTATATATGTTATATTAGATTATGATAATAAAATTACATTACTTAATTCTGCTATTCTTGCTCCTGTATTTTGGAGTTGGATAATGAAACCAATCTTTATAAAGTTAGGTATTGGTTATAAACAGATAGATGATTATATGAATTAACAAATTAAACTACAAAAGTTATGGCTAAAGGTGTTGCAGGTTTTCATAAAGTATTTGACCATGTAGAAGCTCATGATAAAGATACATTTTGGGATGCAATGAAAGAGTTCCATGAATGTGTAAAAGATGAACATTTTGACGAAACGTATGCTATGTATCAAGTTAGTAATATGTATCATACTAAAGCTAATGGAGTAGTTTGTCGTGGACAAATATTTACTGTTGAAGACGCTAAAGCTATTTATGATAAACACGTTCGTAATATTAATCGTGAAATAACTTGTTGGGATGTTTATGTTGCAGTTAACGCTCAATATCATGATTATATTCGTATGTACAAACAATGGTTTCCTAATCTAACAGAAGAACAACTAGATGAAAAGATAATTCATTCTGCGATTAACTTCTGGTTTGAAGATGAAGATGCTGGTAGTGGCAAAGTATGGAATTATTTCAAGGACATTTGATAAAGGTTTTCATACAAAAGGAGAAGCGGTAGTTCGTTGTGATAAAGGGCTACCGCTTTCTTCATTTTAATCAATTATAAATTTTCGTGAAAGTCTTTGATGTAATGATTAAAGAGTTATATTTGTCGATATAGATATTAATACTAAAGTTATTACTGGTTATGGCATCAATTAATCAATTAATTTCTGAAATTGCTCATGCAGTTGGGCAACCTAACAATATTCCATTAAGACGGAATATTAAATATGCTATTATCCATACTCGTAATGAACTTATTAGACACGGTTATGAAAATAATCATTATGTTGATAAGGGATTACAACAACGAGTTAAGATAAGTATTATTGATGTTCCTGATGGAGATTTTCATAATAGTGTTGAATATAATATTCGTCCTATTAAACGAAGTAAACAAAAACTTCCTCGTCCTGTTAGACTTACTAATAATCTACCTTTTCAAAGTATCCGTACTGCTGGCTATGATAATATAGAAATTCCTTTTGCTAAAGAAGCTAGTGCTAGATTTTATACTCATTTAGTTGGTATGTGCAATCTTCCTTGTTATGATTATATAAATGAATATCTATATTTCTTTACTAAAGAAAATGCTTGTGAATGGTTTAAAACTATTAATGCTATTGTAGTAGAATCTGTATTTGAATTACCTCATATTATAGAGATAGAAACTAATGAGAGTAAAGTAGATAATTCAGAACATACTGTTGATAACGAAGATGATTTTGATGATAATGAATTTCTTCTTCCTGAAGATATGATAGGTTCTATAAAAGATATTATCTTTAAACGTAATCTTCTTCAAGTTCCTAGAGAGACTAATGAAGTTCCTACTGATAATTTATTAAATCGTTAATAACTTATGGCTCCAGATATAGACATCTATCACTATTATGAAAAGTATATAGAAGATGCTAATAGTGATATAGAAAGATTTAAAGAAAATCATAATGTAGCTGTTAAAATGAGAGATTCATTAAAACAGTATTTGCTTTCTAACATAACTTATATTGCTAATTCTTTAGGAATTAAACTTGTAGAATATGGACAAGAATGGATAGATGGTATATATAATCCTAAAAGACTTCTTATAAATAAAGTTTATGATAAACTAGAAGAATATAAAGCTGGCGAAGAACGTATAATGCTTATGCAAATAGTAAAGTATTGTAATGTGCTTAGAAAGATTAATGCTCTTAATACTTATATTAGACTTGCTAAAAAACGTTCAGAACTTACATTCAAACAATATAGAGATTATGTTGCTAAATTCTATCAATATGGAGTTCATAAATGTTGTTTAGAAGGTTATGCTTATGGTTATGGTTATGGTCTAGGAGACTTAATGATAAATCGTTGGACTCATAATCCAAAGGATAATAAACGTAAACGAATAGACTATAGAAAAACAGCTCTTGCTAAAGAAAAACTTATTGCAGAAGGTAAGAAACCTTATAATAAAGAAGAAGCTGAAATATATAAATTTCGTGGACTTAAATATGATGGAGTTCCATATGTTGTTTATCAAGAAGATACTAGTTTTTATAATATAGATATTGTTAATAATCGATATGTGGCACATCAGAATCTTGATTTTGAACATACTGAATATTATAGTACACAACTTAAAGGTAAAAGTCATGAACAAAATGCTGCTGAAATAAAAGATAAAAAAGAAGTATATAATATTAAAGCTGACCTTAGAACAAAACTTAAATTATATACTTTAGTAGATAAAGGTGCTTATTTAAATTATATTAGAAATGTTGACCAAAAGAAATATCAGCGTGGAGCGCATAATAGTAAGAATAGAAAGAGATTTTGATATAGTTCATTATATATATAAGATAGTTAACACTTATTAATCGCTGATAATCAATAACTTAGACTGATATTATACTGTATCACAATACAGGTTTAACTAAATTTTAACGCCAAATACGGTATCTCAATACCGGTTTTTTCGTTATACTTGAATTGATATAAATCATTTAATAGATATTGATATGCCTACATTTAAATACGCAAAACCAATTCTTAATAAGAAAATAGAAGATACTAAAAAAATACTTGCTGAAATAGTTCCTAGTCCATTTTTTATAGAACGAGAACTTAGAGATTCTAATATAGTTGAATCAGAAGCTGCCCGTATAAGAGTAGTTCAAAGTTTCTATGAAAGGCGTGGATATACTCAAATGAGTACTGACTTACTTACTTATATGTCTTATTGTAATAGTAATAAATTGATGAATCTAATATGTCTTATTGCTATAAAACTTAATTTTAATAGTAATAAAATTGTATTGAAATTTAGTTCAGAAGATGTTAGAAATATTATTTCAAATGATTCTAATTATTATAGATATATTGCTGAATTAGAAAAACAAAATATTATTCGTAGAACTACTAAAAAGAATGTTTATGTTGTTAATCATGAGATGATATTTAAAGGTAGTTATTCTGATTTTATTAAAACTTATCTTGATACTTATAAAAGTACCGGAGTAATGTTAGATTCTAATGGTAAAGTAATACTTGATAATACTATTGATTATGCAAAACAATAATACTATTTCAGTAGAAAAGATAATAGCAAAAATAGACAACGATTTTAATCCTGATGGTAGTGATTGGATACCTAGAGTTATATCGTGGACTATAGATGCTATGGGACAATTAGATGTTCTTAGAATAGTTCCTAAGAAACGTCGATTAGAAGTTATTAATAATATTGCTAGAACTGCTTGTCCGTTTAGTACAAAAGGACTTAAAGTATATGATGATAATGGATGTGAAGTTAGTGTTATATCGGCTCGATGTGGTAGTTGTTCTTCTCCATCTCCTACGGGGGAACAGCCCGACAAGTCATTAGAATTGTCGAATACTATGTCAATAGTTGATACTGAATATAATGGTAAAGAAACTTATGGAAGTTTAGCTATACATAATAATACTCCTGACGTTACAAAACAAGCAACTGTTGTTGAGGAGCTTTATTCCGCCCCCCGTAGGGGAAGTGAAGATAGAGGTTATGTCCTTGTTGATGACCATACAATAGAGATTAACTTTGATGCTAAATATATAGATATTATATCCAATGAAGTTGAGACTGAATATAGTGAATATTATAAATGTGATATTCCTGTTATTCCCAACAATTATATATTGATTGAAGCTATTGGATATTACTGTATGTATAAGATGTTATGTCGTGGAATGAAACATCCTGTGTTTAATCTTGGAGCTAGTCAATATGGAACTAATCCTTATTATCAATGGGAGCAGTTAAAGAATAAAGCTAAAGCTGGAGTTATTAATGATTGGCAAGCTGAATCTGGAAATAAAGATAGTGATGCTTGGCGTAGTTATTTCTATAATTATACTTTTCCAAAATAAATAAGAAGTTATTATGGGAGATATAATAGATATTGTTACAGTTAATGGTATTTATGGCTTATCTGTGAGAATGGATTCGGGTAATCGAAATAATGAAAATGAGGCTCGTAGATATGGTTTTCCTGACCTCTGCGTAGAGATAATTTTCATATCATACAATTAGATAATCGCCTGTGAGGGCTTAAAATAAATCAATCGTTATGGAGATAAACAAAAAACTTAATATAGATACTGATATAGAATTTTTAGATACTGGTGATATAGCTCACGCTAGTAATATAGTAGCCAACAATACTAACGATGGAGTATTGAACGAAAATTCTATTGAAAAGTATTTTATACTAGATAATCCTAATGAAAAAATTGTAGGATATATAGCTTGTTCTGATGAATTTATAATATTTACTAGTTTTAATAGAATTTTTAGATGTAAAGAAAGTTCTAAAGAAAATATAGAAGTTAATACTAATTGGAAATGGGAAGGTGGTAATGTTATAGGAGCATATACTTATAATATAAATAAAGAACTTATTATTAGTATTACAGAATTAAACTCTGACCATGATGTTCCTTTGAAGATTATAAATCTTAGTAAGCCTGAATATGTAATAGGTGAGTCAGATAATAAATATACTCTTAATCCAGAAATTCCTCAATTTAATCTTATAAATTATAGTACTGTTAATGGTGCAAATATGTATAGTGGAGTATATAATTTTTTTATAAGATTTAAAAAAGGAGAACAGTATACTGCTTGGTATAAAATTGGTTATCCTATTATATTATTTGATGATTCTTACAATATTACAGTAGAACGATATGTTTACAATGTTAATAACGGAGACGGATTAGGATTTAGTCCTCGTAATTATACTATTACGGACAATGTTAATAATGATGTTGAAAAAATAAGTAAAAATATTATATTAGGTATTAATATAAATGATAAGACATTATCTTATACTCATTATCAAATAGGATATATAGTTAATACTACTTCTAGTGAAATAAAAATATTTAATACTAATGATTATGGTATAAAAAATAAAAGAGTTACTATAAGTAATACTGATACTAGTGGAGATTTTACATTAGACGATTTAACTAGTACATTTTTTAATGTTTATAATGTAAAAACTCTATGTAACTATAATAATAGATTATATATTGCTAATTATAAAGAAGAAAATCCTAATACTGTTGTAAGTAAAATAGATGTTAGTGATATAATAGTAAGAGCAGTTCCTTTAAAGAACGAACCATCACCTTTATTAGTAAGAAATAATATTAATAAACGAAGTAGTATAGCTAGTACTTATGCTCCTGTAGGCGATAGTCAATTAGTAACAGAAGTTTTATTTGGTTCTAAATATGTAATTAAATTAAGAGCTAAAATATATTTAAGTGACGGAAGTTACAAAGAAGTCACTAAATGGTTTTATAGCGATGATACCGTATCCACAGGAACTCTTGGTAAAGGACAATTAATATTCGATATTAATATAATATTTAATTCTATTTTATATGATATTGATGAAGAAGTAAAAGGAATACCTTATGTGACTGAAGAATACCGTGATGCTTATTATCTTATTGTACAAAATAGCGATAATGGTATAATATCTAAATTTTCGTATAGTCATGGAAGTTTAGGAAAAGATAATTTTAAACTTGCCGAAAAAGTATATACTTCAAACGATTTTATTATAGAAGAACTTTATAAAGTTGAACCAGGAGACAATGAAGTATCTCAATCATGGTTTTGTGAACCTAATATTAAATTTACTGAAGCTAATAAATATCCAGATATAGCTAAAAATTTACGTATATATCTTACTACGGAACTTAATAATATATATGGAGATACTATTAAAACTGTATATAATGGAATATTTAGATTGGTAGAATCTAGTATTTCAGGTTCTGTAAATGGATATAGACTTGATTATGATTATGTATCAAAATCTTATTTGTTCCTTTATTATACTAATTTCTTTATAGATAAATATTTAGAAGCTAAATATCCTGGTTCTACTAGAAAATATAAGTATCAATATACACTTAAAGATGGGGCTGCTGAACCAACTAATAAAGATGCTATATATTTGGATTCTTATTCTAATGCTGCATCTTTAAAGTCTTCTGTAAAAGTTATGTATAATTGTAGCTTAAAACGTTTACAACTTTGTGCTACAGCTGTGAATCAACAAAGTTATAGTCGAGGCACAGAATATGCTTATATAGACGATGAAGTAACTATTATACCAACTAGTGGAGAACAATTTACTTTTAATGTTAATGAACTTATTAATATACTTCCTGTTACTATACCTAATTATAATAAAACAGTAGAAGATTTTGATAAGATTTTTGAAACTAGTTATGAATGGACGGAAGATAGAGAACCGAATGAAAATGATTTTGACCCTAATCTTTCTTATAATTTATCTATTTATCGTCATGGTTCTTCTGATAAATTTAGCATTATTGATGTAAAACCTAAAGTAGTAGGTTTTAGAAATAGAGTAACTGAAGATAATGTTATAAAAGTAGATAAAGATTTTGCTATAATGATTCCTTTTAAGGATTGGTTTAATAATACTTATGATAGAAAAACAGATGATGGTTCTACTTATAGTATTAGTGCAGGAAGTTGGTCAGACCCAGTTTTTGATAAAGGACAGGTAGGACAATTATATATAAGTTTTGTAAAAGACAAAACGATAAAAATTGATAATGTTGATAATTACGCTGCTTATTTATTAAAAGTTATAGATGCAGATAATTTAATGAGTGTAGAAGTTTTATTACCTTATACTGATGAAAAATTTAATATCAGAGTAAATGCTAAGGATACTACACAACCTTCGACAGATGTCACATATCCTGTTTATAACGCTCTTATAAATGAAGTAAATGATAGTAGTGGTGGCGGAGAAGAATTAAATTTTTATGGAGATATTACTAAACAAGCTATTAATAATGCTGTTTATAATCTATTTATACATTATGTTTATCCTAATGGTTCTTATACGGATGGTATTCGTATATCTAACAATATGACGTATAACAAGACTATTAAATTAGGAACAGCTAATGATAATGGAACTACCATAGAACTTAATTACGATGTTAATGAAGATACTAAAATATCTGATGTTAAAAAGAGATATACAGAATTACTTACTAAATATACTACAATAGATACTACTGATGCTCATCCTGTTGTTAGAGTATTTGATGATGTGGCTGATGTTAGATTTTGTAATGTATTTCCCGAATATAACAATAATGGTATTGCTTTATACAAAAATACTAACGGAGATAAACTATTTAGAGGTAGCATTTTAGGCAATTATATTACTGCGCAATATAATCAAGGATTTAAATTTGTATTTGATAATATACCTATGTACGAAGAGTTTGTAGGTTATTTTATAAGTTATGAAAAGTCTGAACCTATACTTACAGGTGAATGTATAGTAGTTCCTTTAACAGGAGGACTTAATGCAAATGCTGGCGGTTATGAACAAGATATTAGTGAAGTAAGACTTTATTATCCCGAATTTGACTTAGTAAAGAAAGTATCTGGCAATATATTGTTTATAGAAAAACAAGAAGACTTTAATACTAATTGGAATGAAATATTTAATGATTCTTATTATAGTACTGATACAGGAAATAGTCGTACTGCAGGAACTAATTATATATCTTCTATAAAATCTATAAATGTATATGCTCCTAATGATTTGTCTAATAATAGAGGTAGACAAGGAGTTTTGACTGTAAATACTACTAATCCTATTCGATTATATAATACTATAAATCAATGGAAAAAACAATTAACTTTCGGATTATTACTTAATATAGTAGATAATATATACCTAAGAAAGAATAAAGAACTTATCAGTCTTGGATATATTAAATATGTAGATTATGAACCTAATAAAAAATATGAATATGGTTATGAAGGATATAATTATAACTATGATTATTATAAGGTAAGTAATCAAGTGTTTGATATGAACTATTGGGGAGTTAATTATGATGAAGTTCATCCTTCTGCTAAAACAAACGATGGAAGAGTATATACAGAAGATTTCCCTAAAGAGGATTATAGTACTTCTAAGTTTTTACATTGTCCTACTGTTGGAGTAAGAATGAATAGTTATTCTTTATATCCAACTTTTGCTAAGAATATTAAATCTAAACCTATATCTAAATATTATAGTTTTAAAGGTACTGATTCTGATACTGCTCATATATATACAGAATTAGTTACTCATGTATATTATACTATGCTTAATGATATATATGAACTTAAACCTAATTTTTATGATTATGCTGATAAACTTATTTCTAATTTTGATAAAGACTATTATGCTAATTTCATAGATTATTATGATAAAGTTATTCGTCGTAGTGATATTATAACTAATGAGTCCGTAGAAAATAAATGGAGAAAATTTAGACCGGAACAATATAAAATTATAACTGAAAATAAAGGAGCTATTATAAATATTATTGGAGTTGGCGGTTATCTTATTGCTCATTGCGAACATTCTATGTTTGTATTCAATAGAGATTCGAGTATGAGAACAGAAGATAAAGATGTTCAATTAGTAATTCCTGATGCTTTTGATATAGATTATGTTGAAATGTTTACTAGTACTAGAGGATATGCTGGTATTCAAAAAGTTAATCAATTTGTTTGTAGCAATTATGGTTATATTTTTTATGATAGTGACGCTCATAAACTTTATAGATTTGATGAAAATAATCTTGATGAAATTACTCCTGGATTTAAGAACTTATTTAAACATGATATTGTTGATATAAATTTTGCTATAGACGAACGTAATGAAAGAATGATATGTTTAGGTAAAGCTAAAATTGATAATGAAACTAAACATTTTACTATAAGTTATAGTTTTAATGGTAAATATTGGTTAAGTACTCATAGTTATTGGTATGATGATTGCTTTAATACTAAGAATAATTCTTATTTTATTAATAATCAAATTATAGAATCTTCTATTGATAAATTTAATTTAGATAAATTTGGAGATTATACTAATATTATTGATGATAATACTAATATATTTAAAACAGAACTTACTATTGAAGGAAAACCTTGTTCTTTTGTTGATGTTGTGTTTAACAATGATAATATAGATAAAGTACTTAATTATATATCATATTCTGTTGATAAAGCTACTGACGATAATTATAGTGGGCTTAGACTTCTTATTTATACTAATTGTTGTTATAGTGATTATATAGATATTAGTATTCCAAAGAAGACAATGAAAGATTATAAACATCCTTATTATAAATATGGAAGTTGGATATTCAATTGGTTTAGGAATAAAATTGCTAATATAGATACCAAAAATCCTATAATTAGAGGTAATGGTAAATTACATCCTGATACTAAATTTATAACTACAAAAAGTCTTAATGATGCACTTGTAGTTGGTAAATATTTTGTTATAAGATTTATATTTTATAGTAATGATAAAAGAATAAGCGTAAACAATATAGAATGTCATTAATGATGAAAAATAATAAATATAAACCTAGAAAAAAAGCTTTTATTGGTGCTATTATTGGAGCGACTACTAGTATAGCCGGAGGAATTATAGGAGCACGTAAAAGAAAAAGAGCTGCTAGACGAGAAGCTGCTCGCCAAAAAGCAATTAAACGTAATGAAGAAACTTATAAAAGTATTGAAGCTCTTAATGCTGGACTTGAAGGTCAAGAAGAAATACAAGATAATTTTATGGAACAATATATGAGATATGGCGGTATTGCTAAAAATAAAAAATATAAGAATAGAAATAAAAAAGCTATTGGTGGAGTAGGAGAAATTATCGGTAGCGCTATTAGTGGAGCTGCTAATATAGTTAGTGCTGTAACTGAAAGTCCGGAAATTGCTCAAACTGGAAATGTAATAGGACAAACTGTAGGAAAAGGATTAGCAAAACATAATGCTAAACGTATTGCTGAACAACGTAAAGATAATCTTACTAAACCTATCCCTATTAATGGAATTAATGCTGATTCTGATTTAAATCTTCCTACAACTCTACAACCAATTAAACGTTATGGTGGTCGTAAATCAGTATGCCGAATGGCGTGTGGAGGACAAAAACGGAAGTAAACATTAACGTAGACCATGTTTATTTACTCGCTGTTGAATTTTGATATAGGTTGTGATAATTAGTATTGATTTTGATAATCGTTTGACAGAGAGCTTTAAAATGGCTAGTTTTGTCTATTTCGTATAATAATATATAATTATGACTAGATATAAACCTAATGTTATTCGTGGTGGACGTGCCACTAATATAAAAGGTAATCTATACTATATGTCAGGTAGAAAACATGAATCTGGCGGTATAGATATTGGTAAGAATCCTAAAACAGGACTTGAAGTTGAAGACGGAGAAATTGTTCAAACAAGTCCTAATGGTTTAAAAGTATTTAGCGCTCAACCTATTCTTAATGGTAATAGTCCTGCTAAACTTGTAATGGGTGGCGCTAATCCTGCTAAAGTATTTAATGCTCAAGAAAGATTTAAAGAAGTAAATGGTATTAATGATGATGGTACTAAAAAGAAACGTATGGGAGGATTAAGTAGAAATAAAGATTATGGTTCAAGTAAGAAACCATATCCTAGTGTTAATAAAAAAGATTTTGCTGGTGGTGGAAGAAGTTATCCAATACCTACTAGAGCGGATGCAGTAGACGCTTTACGTCTTGCTGGACTTCATGGTCGTTCTGATGTTAAAGCTAAAGTTTATAAAAAATATCCAGATTTGAAAAAGAAACGTATGGGAGGCATAAGAGAAGATTATCCTACTCTTGCCGGAGATTATTATGGTAGACAAGAAGCTAAGACTATTAAAGCTCTTAGAAATGCAAGAACTAATCCTCAATATCAAGGACGTAATCTTAATCTACCTACATTATCAATGAATGATGCTTATGGTAATTTACCTGTTACTTCAAGTAATAGAACTGCTATTGAAAGAACTAATGCTAAATATAATACTCCTGCTGTTAAACCTAAGACTAAAAGACAATCATTTAATAGTGCTTTTGCTGCTGCTAGAAAACAAGGTCTTAGTGAATTTACTTGGAATGGTAAACAATATGGAACACAAGTAGCTGGTTCTACAAAACAGAAACCTGCTCAACAAACCACTACTAGAAGTAGTATAACTTCTAATAATCTTCCGGAAGTTACAATTACCGCTCCTAGAATTAATAGTAGACTAATTAATCAATTAGAATCTAATAGATATGTTCCTTCTAAACCAAAACCTATCCAAGAACATACAGTTAAAGTAGAAAGTAATACTGTTAGTCCTGTTAAACGTAGAAGTACTATTAATGATAAACCTGGTAGAATCGGTTATATTGATAACAATGGAGATGTTATTTATGGTAAAAGTGGTAGTAATGAAGTTGGTGATATACTTTCTACCGGATTTGATGATATGATTGAATATGGTAGAGGAGTATTTAATCGTAAAAAAAAAGTAGGAGGTAAAATTGTAATGGTTAAT
>UMFI01025861.1_pt1 | contig 13310 bp, 10 predicted proteins | sample 1964951 | NCBI WGS metagenome assembly UMFI01 (sample SAMEA4836040, study PRJEB28245) | human gut metagenome | biome: gut microbiome; material: fecal sample | place: Denmark | collected 2008 | reverse complement strand
TTTTCATTGATATCTGCAACTGCTGATCGGACATCGTCTCCGCTCATCGTATATTGCACTCCAAATTTATAAGCCACTGTATCGTCAATCACTTCTGCATCATCATTTACTAACACTGCTACTAGCATATTATCTACTTTATAAGAACCACCCGAAATTTCACCCAATGCTCCTTTTGCCTTTCCTATATAATATGTTGTAAATAACAGTAGGATCATAATGAACAAGCTAAAGACCTTTCCTCCGATACGTCTTCCTCTCTTTCGAAGCTGAGTTGCCAATGTAATTCCCAAAAGAAGCAATAATATCACAGCAATGATTCCGAGATATCCTATGGGCAACATATCAAGAATAAATAACATCACCATAAATACCATTGAAATCAGTCCCTGTAGCCCTGCCAAACTCAAGCCCAACACATCTTTTTTATTTCTCTTTCTTGCATTTCCTTTCCTATTTCCCAATGCTTTTTTCTTAGTTCTTAAATCACTTCTATTACCTGATACAGATTTTGCTGGATTATAATAAATCTCTTCGTAATACCTACCCTCCTCTTTATTATTACCCTTAAAAGATTTTTCTATATCTAAAGATCTTCTAACATTTTTTTCTAATTTTTTCTGTTTATTAAACTCCTTAGGAGTTCCTTTTTTCTTTTTCATACTCCATCCCTTCCTATTCATCTTTAGCTGACATGTAAGTCATCATAAACCTTCTTGTTTCCATATTATTTTATATACCTAGCATTATGTAATTCTATATCCAAAAAAGTATAACATAAACTGTATTAAACTTCAATTTTTTCCAAAAATAAGTCCATTATTATACTTCAATCGTATTCCGTTTTTTACTGTATCAATATCAATTCTTATGCCATTAATATATGTCTGTAGGTCAGGTATGTTAAAACTTTCTATTTTTCAAGCCATGCTTCTAACTTCTCGTCGTGTCTTGAATATAATATTTCTTAGAATTCTTTTATGGTATTATATAGTTCTACAATTATTTAGTCAGTTTTAAGAACTTGCTCATATTGTATTTTGGTAATTATCTTGACAGCACTTAACCCCTTATAAATTAATTGCGTCAAGAATTCTTCGCCGAACGTATTCTTTCGATTGATAATCAAAACAAGCCTCTTGTTGGCTGAAATGTACTTCATTTCGAATACGTTCTTTTTGAATAAACATCCTTAAAGATGTACCTGAACCATTATACACTTTGTCAGAAATAATTTTATGAATACTTTGATAAGTCATCCCTTCACTTCTTAACTTAATTACTTCGCTTCATATGGCGCGAGTTTTTCTGAATACAGATATTATAGTATCCATCTTCAACAGAATAATCCGAAGATAACTATCTTTGTATAGTTTTATAGATATGACACATAGACTTGGCTATTTCTTCTGTAGTCACTCTCTTTTGAACTAGAAATCTAGGCTTCATCAACTTCTTTTTGTTTCTGTTTCATAGCTAATAGATGGTTTTCTGCCTTTACAATTGTTCTATTTGCAAATCTGATACACTCTTCACGCTTGTTAATGTTACGTAATTTTATCAAGCTAATAATTCTGATTTAGTGCCTTTCATTCTGACACCTCCAACCTCTATACATATCATATCAATTTAATACTTTGCAATCAACTAACATTAGCAAGAATCTTTTAATCGTTTGCAAATCATTTTTAGATACCTTCCTTGCTCTGTTCATTTGCTAACTGAATGGTCAGCAGTAACATTTTCACTTAAGTATGTATTTTTGTGAGATTATTTGCTTTCTATACTTTGAATTATACAGAAAGCTATTTAAATATATGTATTACACAATTATTCCCTTTTTTTGTTACATTTCTCCTGTAATATTTTATAACCTACTATAATAATATCTTTATATAGCCAAGTAATAATACTACTAATAATTAGAGCGAACATAAGTAAGATTCCATTAACACAATAAAAACTTCCATATATTTCTAAAAAATACACAAGTATCACAGCAACTGCATAACGTTTTAAAGCAAATGGAATTGGAAATACCTTCTGTGCAAAATAAGTTCGTAATACAAAAAAAACTCCATAAGATAAGCCTGTAGAAATAGCTGCCCCCGTCGCTCCAAACCATGTAATAAAAAAATAATTTCCTATAATATTTGTAATCATACTGATAATCGAAATATAAATATGATAGCTTGTCTTTTGTTTAAAATTAATTCCCATTACAGTCGTTTCAGAAATTGTTGACATAACTGGCATAAATGCCAAAAATGGGAAAACATAAGTTGCATCTCTATAGCTTTCTCCTAAAAGCAATACAATAATATCTTTAAAACAGACTAGTCCAATCAAACTCATTAACATCACATAGGAAACAATTTTATTCATTGTCACATAAAATGTTTTGTCTTCTTTATGCTTACTATAATGTTCATATGCCGTTGGAATCCAAAAAGCAACAAATACAGCCTGCGCCTGCGCCAACATATTTACAATGCTTTGCGCGCCTGAATAAATTCCAATATTATGATAATCAGAAAATGCTTTTAGCATAATCTTATCTGTTGAATGAAAAATCAATGTAATTGTCGAAGAAAAAGCAAATGGGAATCCATATTTTAATAATTTCTTATAAGATGTGTTGATTCCTTTTATTTTACATTTCCAATTGCCCCTATCAATAAAACGAGCAAATATTAAAACGAAAATTTCTGCAATTGTAATTGCCAGCATCAAGCTAATGCTATTCTCCCAAACACTTAAAGTAATCAGAAAAACTCCCGCTACTAAATACATCAATTTTCGAATAATATTTAATACTGAATAAGCAATTTCTCTTTGTGCCATTTGAATCTTTAATGTCCAAAACCTATCAAAAATCAAAGCTCCTATATATATCACAAAAAGTAAAGCAATCCCAAAAGATTGCTTTCCATAAATATATTCTGATAACTGTTTATTAAATAGCAACAAAATACTTCCACTTAAAAAGAAAATAGCAATCGGTAATCTCAAGCAAATTTTTAATAAATAATTTCTATTTTCTATTTTTTCTTCATTATAAAATCTTAAATAGGATTGATCCATTCCTAAACATAATAAAGTAAAAATTAAATTTCCAAGTGTGATAAACATTGAATATCTCCCCATATCCAATGTTGAAATCATTCTTGTCAAAATAGGGGTTGTTACAAATCCTATTATTAATACAATAAATGTCCCTACAGCGTATTTAGAAAAAGCTTTCAATAATTTCATATGCTATTTTCCTTTCTATCTATCAACAGTATTTTCTACTTTTTAACATTTCAACAATTTTTTTAATCAACACTCTTATCCCATCTTCCTTTAAAACACGAACCCCATTTTGTATTCTCCATAACCATAGATTTTTTGCTTTCAGTTCAGCCTCCTTTTCATATCGACTTTTCTCCTCTTCTCCCCACCACGATGAATCATAGTGATGTATTGAATAGGTATTTTTTGTTTTTTTACATTCTTTTGTATAGAAATCTTTAGGGCAAAAATACTCTGTTGGAAAAATTTCAATCCCATTAATTGTTTGTCTTGTCCCATTTGCAACAAGTCCTCTTGCTTCCAAATATTCTGTTGTATAACGCGGAACCGGGCGCATATTTAAACTACCATCAGGAAGAATAAAACTTAAGTTCTCATATTCATCACGCATTTCTTTGATCTCTTCTACATGTTTTCTCGCGCCAAATCCTAATCCCAGAGCAACATAATTATTTTCAAATCCCATAAAAGCCTTGTACTCTAGCAGGTCATCAAATGATCTAATAATCTCAACGTCAGTATCTAAATAAATTCCACCATAATTATATAAAATATCTAATCTCGCATAATCAGAAACAAATCCCCATTTTTTCTGTTGATATGCCTCTCTCATATACTTATTTTTTGTATAATCATAATTGCTTTCGTCCCATCTTATTATTTGATAATCCGGACAATATTTCTTCCAGCTTTCAATACACTTTTTTACTGATTCTGTAAGTTCGTTGCCTCCAAACCAACAATAATGAAATACTTTTGGAATTTGATTTTCACTCATTTTTCTTTCTCCAATTACCCTATTTTATTATATATTTTTTTCACCAATGTATAAATTTTTAATTTTATAAAAATAGAAATCAACTTTTTCCTATGCGAAATATTAGGATGATGCATAATCTTATGATATTCTTTATAAAATTCCTCATTTATAATTCTATACTCGTTTTTACCAACTGCATCCTCATCTTCTCTTGATTTTTCTGTCATTGTAATAAGTGCATTTAAATAAAAAACTTCCGCAGCCATATTTAATTCAGGACAATGTATCTTTAAATCTGCAATCATATCCTTTGCCAATGTAAGATACAATAAATTATTTTTTCCAAAAGAAGATCTTGTAATAGACCCTTGTCTTTTTTCTATATAATATCCGTACTCTTTAATATTAGCCACTCTATTTGCTTTTAAGAAAACTTTATATGTTACAGGAACTACTTCATAGGCACATGCTGGATATCTAACTCCTTCAAACAACTTCCGTTTATACAATTTACAGCATGCATTTGCATCTATACCTTCGCACATCAACATATTTTTTGTTGCTGTTACTGAATCAAATACCTCTTTTTCTCCTTCACAATAATAGACCTTTTTCCCACTTTTATAACCACAGCATGCAATATCCACCTGACTTTTTTCACACGTTTCGTGCAATTTCTTTATAATTCCCGGAAAAATATAATCATCGCTATCAATAAAATGAACATATTCTCCTTGTGCTATATCCAATGCTGAATTTCTAGCTGGTCCTAATCCTTCATTTTGTTTATGTATTACTTGAATTCTATTGTCTTTTTTTGCATATTCATCACATATTTCCCCCGAAGAATCTGTACTTCCATCATCCACTAAAATAATTTCCAAATGATTATAATCTTGATTTAATACAGACTCAATGCATCTTCTGACATATTTTTCTACATTATAGACTGGTATAATAATTGTCACTAATTCTCTCATAATATATACTCTCTCTCGTATTATTCCCTATTTTACCATATCGTATATCTGTTTATTTGAAGTAAACACATATTCATAATCATCTACCTCAATTTTATAAAGTGGTTGATTTCTATTCCCATTGATATCACTATTAATAAGATTTTTATCAGCCAATACAATCGCATTCTCGTAATCAATATTTTCTAGCTCTTCATCTGTGAAAAGATATTCCATATCCGTATCATACAAAGCAAATCGCAATCTTCCAGAATAAGATCCTTGGAGAAAATAAATAGGAACATCTATTTTATCCCCGAACTGTTCCATAAATTTCATCGTCCCATCAACCATTTCATAATTTCTTCTGCTGATTTTTTCATTAAAAGCATTTTCTGATAATGCTAACGCTACTGAAAATGCAACATAAATTGCTAATGCAATTTCTTTTTTATTTTTAATAAAAAGAAACATAAAAATTGTTGATATAATAAATACAATTACTACTGCCGATTTAAAATATTCTGTTGGAGATTGTCCATTATAAAAATAATAGTGCATCCACCCTACCGGACTAACATCTTCATACAATGCATTTTGTAACATCCTCATTGGGAAACGTAATACCATATATAATGAAAAAATGACTCCTGCATAAGATATTAATATAGTTGGCCTTTTTATTCCATTTTTAAACCAATCAGCTAGTGCAACTAAAAATATAATTCCTACAAATGGTTTCCCATATCTATAGTAAGTAAGCCATTTATATTCCGTAATATTTGCTGCGCCATTCATTGCGATCAAAAGATTCATTCCTACAAAACTGACAAGCCCTGTAACAGATAAAATAAAAAAGACTTTTCCAATATCCGAGCAATCTTTTTCTTTCCACATTTGGATTAACTTTTCTACAACCGAAATTCCTGCTATCCAGATGATTCCTCCGGTAATTAAAGTATAAATTCCAACTAAAGATAAAAAATAACGAATAAATTCTTTAAACTGCTCTAAATTAGTGAATATACTTAAATACGCCTCAATATACCCTAATCTTGCAAGCGCATCGTTTCCATTGATAACTCTTCCTTCAATCCCTGTTCTGTACAAAGTCCCCTGAACATATTTTACGCCGATGTATACTAACCCAAAAGTAATTATTAACGTAACAAAAAATGTTAAGTAATGAACCAGCTTTTTTTTATAAATAAGATGATATAAAAAACCTACTCCCAAAACAGTTCCTGCAATAATTAAAAATCTTGTATGCACTGCATAACTTACTGCAATGACACCTGCTGCCAAAGCAGAAAATATTTTTTGCCTTTTCCCATTTTCTTCTTTTGCCTTTAGCAAAAAATATAAAATCAATATACATACAAATGCAAACGGAATTTCTGCCATAAAATACAATCCAGTTTGTGGTGACATTGTTCCAATACTATACAAAATTGCAATTACCGCTGATATTTTTTTGTCTAATTTAAAAAACTCATAGGAAATCCTATAGACAAAATACATCAATATTAGTTGCCAAACAAGAATTGTAAATAACAAACATTGATAAATTGCAGTCGCACTATGGAAAATTCTAAAAGCAAATGCTGAAAAAATTGAAAATCCAATATTATAATATGGTGTCATATCTCCAGTATATGGATTCCAATTGTATCCTGCAAAAAATGCAGAATTCGCTATATAACCAAAATCATCTGATTGTACAAAAAATTTAAATTGAAAAATCTGGATAAATTGAAACAAGAAAAAGATCATAAAAAGTATTACAACAATATAATTTTCCTTTAATTTATATTTTTTTCTCATTATAACTCTCCTCGTTTGTTTTCCACTTTTCAATGCAATATGCCACCTGATTCTCAAAAGAATATTTTTTTAAGAATAAATTTCTTACTTCTTCTTGATAGTATCTTACATTTTTTTCACTAAAAAATGTATGGATTGCATTAATATATTCTTCCTTTGTATTACAACGAAAAATTCCTTTTACTCCCTCTACCTCATACCCTTCTAAAGCTTCATCCGAAGCAAAAATAGTACGACCATACATGAAGCTCTCTGCTGTTTTTATTTTCATCCCATCTCCATAAAAAATTGGCATGACCATTACACTATTTGAATAATAATATTCTTCTAAATCATCCACAGTTCCTATCACTTGAACATTTTTTCTTTCTAATTCAGTACGCTTCTTTTCAAAATTTTTTCCTACAATTTTCAATGTATAATCCGAAAGTTCTGGCATAACCTGATCTACAAACCACTTGATGCCATCATAATTAGGAGGGAACATCGTTCCAACAAATAACAGCTGTTTCCCTTTTTCTAATTTCCGTTCTCTCTGATTATCATACTTATCTTTAAAAGTCATCGGCAAAATAATATCACTAGAGACATGATAACATCGCTTGAGTATTTCTGAATCCCTTTCTGTCAATGTCATAATATAATCCGCTTGATCTATTGACCGCTTCTCACTTTTTTTTACACATAAATATGGCAAAAAATACAATAGTCCTCTGTGAATCAGTTTATTTTTAAAATATTGACATTCAATATTATGAATAAATACTCCAATTCTACAGTCTGTACTTTTCTTAATTTTACAAATGATTTTACCAAACATAGAACGTTCAAAAACAACAAATCTAATTCCTTTTTCCTTTATAAAATTAATTAATTCCATTTCATTAGCTGCAGAAGTAAACATATGCCCTGTCAATACATCACGTACTTTATTTATCTTTCCACAATGTGTTGGTTTTCGAATGATATGTCTATTCTTATCAATTTCTTTATATTTTGAAAACATAATCAAAAAAACATTTTCTTTTCCAAACACACTTTGAAAAAGTTCTAAGTTTCTATAACTACATAGTTTGCCACCATCATTACGCTCTTTAATAATTTCCTGTCCACACACGATTAAGACTTTCTCATCTTTCAAACTATCTAATAACATTCTATAATACTCCACCATATCAGGCTTATAAAACTTCTCATTTCAAATAAAACTACTGAAATAATTTTTCTAAGTTTTTTATCAGCTCTTCTTCTATCTGTTTTGCATCTTCTGTTTCTTCTACTCGAATTGTTAAATATATTTTCAGCTTTGGCTCTGTCCCTGACGGACGCACTACCACCGAATTTCCTTCTTCTAAAATAAATTTAACAACATCTGATTTTGGTAACCCTTCAATTCCATCTTTATAATCCAATTTTTTTAGGATTTTATACTCTCCTAATCTTTCCATATCCATTCTCAAAGATGCCATGATCTTCTCCATCTTTTTCATTCCTGGCTCACCCTCGAATTGATATGTACACAGCTTAGTTATATAATGACCATACTCTACATACAAGTCTTCCAAATGATCTATTACTCGTATTCCTTGCTTTTTATAATAAGCAAGCATTTCACAAATCAAAAGAGAAGCATTCACTGCATCTTTATCACGCACATAGCTTCCACTAAGATATCCATAACTTTCCTCAAACCCCAAAATATAACTTTCTGTTTTCTCAGATTTTTCTAGTAAACCAATCTGCTCTCCAATAAATTTAAACCCTGTAAGTACATCAATTACTTTTACACTATATTTTTGAGCAATTTCTCGTACCATATCAGTAGTCACAATTGTTTTGATTAGCACTGGATTTTTCGGCATAGTATTGTTTTCCAATCTAGCTTTACACAAATAATCAAAAAGAAGCACTCCCACTTCATTACCAGATAATAATTTGTAATTTCCCTGTAAATTTTTTACAGCAATTCCAACTCGATCACAATCCGGATCTGTAGCAATTAATAAATCCGCATTATTTTTTTCTGCATATAGTATCCCCAATTGCATCGCTTCTGGTTCTTCCGGATTTGGATAATTACAAGTAGGAAATTCTCCATCTGGATTTCTCTGTTCCTCTACAATTTTTACATTTTGATATCCTGCCTTATATAAAGCATCAGTCACTGGTACCAGTCCCGTTCCATTTAAAGGTGTGTAAATAATAGAAAGACTTTTATCTAATTCTTTTTCTGAGCGAACGGTTTCTTTTAAAACACAAGAAAGATACTTTTGATAAACATCGTTAGAAATATATTGAATCTTTTCGCATTCTAATTCCTTTTCAAAAGATGCCCTCAAAACTTCTTTGAAAATATCTATCTTTTCTATCTTTTTATAAATTTCTTCTGCTGCCTCTATTGTTATTTGGCATCCATCAGCCCCATATACCTTGTATCCGTTATACTTTCCTGGATTATGTGATGCTGTAATCATAACGCCAGCTGCACACATTAATTCTCGAACTGCAAAAGATAAACATGGTGTTGGCATTAACTTATCATAAAGAAACACCTGAATGCCATTTGCTGAAAATACTTCACTGGCTACTTTAGCAAATATATCAGAATAATTTCGTGAATCATAGCTTACTGCAATTTTTCTTTTTTCTATATCAAACTTTTCTTTAATATAATCTGCAAGTCCTTGTGATGCTTTTGCGACAGTATAAATATTCATTCTATTTGTCCCGGCACCTAAAACACCTCTAAGACCTCCTGTTCCAAAAGCAAGATTTCGATAAAATGCATCTCTTTTCTCTTCCTCTTTATTTTTTAACTTCTTCAACTCTTCAATAATTTTTTCATCTTCTTTTGCTTCTTCACACCATCTTAAATACTCTGTCTCTACTCGAACATTCATTATATTTTCCTCTTTTTTAACAATTTATCATCAACATCTGTGCATACCCATGCATTTTTATAGGAATAGATTTTGCTGGAATAAAAATGCAATCCCCTTTAAAAAAATTAATGCACTCTTCTCCAAATAGCAATGTTCCACATCCCTTCAAACATAGTATTACTTTAAAAGAACTTTCTTCCGTCTGAATTGCTACCATTTCTCTACATTCTTCCGTATTTAATAAATGTCTTTCTACCTGAAAGTATTTACAACGACAAATAAGTTCCGAAGCCATTCCTCGTTTATATTTCAACACGCGTAATGGTTGCCTTGGTTCTATACTACTCTTTAAATCTGCTACTTCCAACGCTTTTGTGATATGCAATTCTCTTTCTTTTCCATTTTTGTCCTTTCTGCCATAATCGTACATACGATACGTCAAATTGGAATTCTCCTGAACTTCAGCAACAAGTATTCCCGCTCCTAATGCATGAACTGTCCCTGCCTTGATAAAAAAAACATCATCTTTTTTTACCTTCACTTTTTGTAAATATTTTTCTACTGTTCCTTTTGTTAATGCATTCTTTAATGTTTCCTGTTTAATATCATGATGAAATCCATATATCAATTTTGCATCCTTTTCTGCATCTACAACATACCACATTTCCGTCTTTCCCATCATACCATTTTCGTGATATTTTGCAAATTCATCATCTGGATGAACTTGTACAGACAAGTCTTTGTTCGCATCAATCAATTTTACCAAAATAGGTAATTCATCTAATCCTTCACAATTTTTTCCTAAATACTGCGGGTGTTCCTTCAACACCTCAGACAATAATTTACCTCTATAAATTCCACTTGCTACCCTACTTGAACCATCTGGATGAGTAGAACATTCCCACGTCTCTGCCAAAAGTTCTAAATCTGTTTCTTTCCCAAAATCTTCTTTTAAACGCTGTCCTCCCCACAAATAATCTTTTACCGCGGGTTTTAATAAAAACGGTTTATATATCCAACACTCTCTTTTGTTTATCATGAACACTTATCTCCTTACCAATTTGAACTTCAACAGCCTTTAACTCTGTATCTGCGATAAGCGTATGTTTACAACCTGCTTCTACTGTAATTACATCTCCTGGGTGCACATTCTGCACCATTCCATCCACAATCGTTTTTCCTTCTCCTGAAATAATCGTCCAAATTTCATCTCTGTGATTATGACTATGGTAATTCATTTGATGACCTGGCTTTAATGTAATTTTAACTGATATACTATCTTCTTCAATATCAATTACTTTAAAATCACCCCAAGATTTTTCCGCAAACATAACCTGTTGATCTATTTTATCAACCAATGGTTTTAAATTGTCGGTTTTTTCTTTATCAGATACCAAAATTCCTTCTGCACTTGCAGAAATAACGGCATTCTGTATTCCTACACAAACAACAGGAATATTCAATTCATTAACTACATGTAAATTTTCACAAGATTCATCCATCAGTGCCTTTCCTACTACAAACTCATCCATTGCTTCAGTAAGAGTATTCCAGGTTCCTAAATCTTTCCACACTCCATGAAAACGCATGACTTGAATATTTGGTTCTCTTTCTACTACTGCATAATCAAAACTAATTTTTTCTAATGTCTCATATTTATCATATAAATCTTCATAATCTTCAAAATCCAGTAATTCATGAGCCTTTTGCAAAACATATCCAATTTTGTATGCAAAAACTCCCCCATTCCATAAAGCACCTTCTTTTATATATTCTTCTGCCTGAGCACTTTCTGGTTTTTCACGAAATGTTTTCACTTTATCGACTTGCTTTTTACTTTCTGGTATAATATATCCATATTTTTCACTCGGATATGTAGGTTCAATCCCCATAAGCGTCAAGTTCGACTCTGTGTTTTCCGCTAGCTCTGCCAATGTTTTCAACGCTTGAAAATATTCTTGTTCTGCATAAGGATCTACTGGACACACAACAACAACTTCATCTTCTGAAATTCCTTGTACATCATGTAAATAAGCTGTTGCCAGTGCTATTGCCGGAAAAGTATCTCTCCTACATGGTTCTGCACAAATACCAATACAATCGCCCAATTGATTGTGAAGGATAGAAACCTGCTTTTTGGAAGTTGCGATTGTTACATTTGCATTTGTATCAACTTCTTTGATCTGACGATATACTCTTTGAACCATAGATTCATAGCATCCATCTACGCCTTTGAAAATCTTAATAAACTGCTTTGAACGTATATCATTTGATAACGGCCACAATCTTTTTCCAGAACCACCTGACAATAACACTATATTCATTCTTCTTCTTCCTTTCCCTACCATCAACTAATCATTAATCTGATTATATAGCTGTTCTATATTTTCATTCATTTTTTCCCACGAAAACTTATATGCCTCTTGTTTTATGTTTTTTATGAATTCATTTCCCTTTCTCTCTGAAAAGAATTCTTCAATTTTCTCCGCTAAAGCTTCTGGTGACTTTGGTGGAACCACATATCCTGTATAATTATTCTGAACAACATCTGGTAGGCCACCAACGTTTGTCACTACCACTGGAATCTCAAATCCATATGCTATTTGTACAATTCCACTCTGAGTTGCTGATTCATAAGGCAATACAACCAAATCACTTGCCGCAAAATATTTTTCTACTTCTCTGTCTGGTATATAACCATCATAAATCTCTATCATATCTTGTATGTTACATTGTTTGATTAAGTCCATATAGTCCTGTCTGTCATCTCCAAAATCACCTACAACCAAAAGTCTAAATTGTTTTTCAGACTGCTTCAACAATTTCATCGCTTTTAAAAGATATTTTAATCCCTTATATTCTCTTACAAACCCAAAAAATAAAAGAACTGACTCCTCCTGTGAAATATCAAGAATTTCTCTAGCTCTTTTTTTACTCATATTCTCAAATTTAAACACATTATAAGTCGGATGAACAGCTTCTATATACTGTGCATTCTTCTCAATACTAAGCAAATTCTCTGTATCTAATTTTGACTGTGTCACAAAACAATTCCCTTGTCGAAGAACAAGCTTTGTTAAGAAACGATCTAAAGGGAATCTCTCATGAGGAAATACGTTGTGACATATAAACATCTTTTTAATATTTTTCATTAATATTTCCAGCATGAAATAGCACGGCGTAAAATATGGATGCCACCACTGAAAAATGACTAAATCAGGTTTTATTTTTCTTATTTCCAAAGCAACTTTTACCCAGTTAAATGGATTTGCAGTGTTAATACTATATCTTGTATTTTCTATTTTGAAACTATCATTCTCATAATCCTTCTGCTCTTTTTTAAACATAAATTTAGGATATTGTAATTTATATGATACCATGATTGTTTTATATTTTTTTGCCAACGATCTGTACATTAATCCTGTATAATGAGAAATTCCACCTTTATAAGGATAAACTGGACCAATCAAAACAATCTTCTCTAATTTTTTATTCTTCATCAATACCTTCCTTTTTTTGTGCCTCATGCCCTTCTCCGTATTCCATTCTTCTAACAGAAAATTGGATGTCTTCTAATAATTTTCTATTTGC
>UMFI01051785.1_pt1 | contig 13378 bp, 17 predicted proteins | sample 1964951 | NCBI WGS metagenome assembly UMFI01 (sample SAMEA4836040, study PRJEB28245) | human gut metagenome | biome: gut microbiome; material: fecal sample | place: Denmark | collected 2008 | reverse complement strand
GTAAAAAAAGGAAAGTTGGATGATTTCCAAAAGTTTTTAAATGATCGGGATATAAAATGTGAACTTTTTTCTAGAGAAATTAATGGTCAAAATAAGATATTTGTCAAGTATAAAAATGGAGAAGCTGATTTCTATTCTGTTGCTTCAACTGGAACTAGAGCCTTAGCATTATTCTATTATTGGCTTATAAATGCAGAGGATGCTTCCTTTATATTTATGGATGAATTTGATGCATATTATCATTACGAATTATCTAAAGAGATAGTAGATGAAATTATTAGTCGAACAGATGTACAGATCTTGTTTACCTCACATAATACAAACTTAATGAACAATGATGTTTTTAGGCCAGATTGCCTTTTTATTATCCAAAATAAAGGGATTAAAGCAATGTGTGATTTGACAGAAAAAGAACTTAGAAAAGCACATAATCTTCAAAAAATGTATAAAGCTGGTGCTTTTGATGAGTGATAGTCACAAAACCAAGATTGCGTTTATTATTGAAGGTATTAAAACGGAGCCAATAGTGATTCGTAACCTGAAAAATAAATTTTTTAGCAAAGTAAAAATTGAAACTATATTGTTACCTGCATGTACTAATATTTATGCTCTTTGGCAAAAATTGCGCAATGACGACACTGAAACAGATATCATAGAACTCGTTAAAGAAATTAATACCAATCAGAATACAAAAAGAATCGATCATATAAATAATATTGATTTCAGAGAATTGAATAGAGATGATTTTTCTGAGATATACTTATTTTTTGATTACGATGGGCATAATTGTAATTTACCATCGAGTTGTGATCATAATGAAATCATGAAAGAAATGTTAGAAACATTTGATAATGAAACAGAAAATGGAAAAATGTATATAAGTTATCCAATGATTGAGGCAATTAAACACTTTAATAAATTTGAAATTTGTGATATTGATACGATGTGTTTTTCTAAAATTGACATAGGAAGAGGTTATAAATCTCTTGTGGCTAATTGCAGTGCAAGAAATCAGTTAAAAAATTATAATATTGATGACTGGCAGTTTGTGATTAGAAAATATATAGGTTCTGTGTATTGTTTATTTGATTTAAAATCTAATTTATCTAGGAAAGACTATTTAGATATAATTATGCCAAAAACTATTTTCACCAGGCAGTTAAGTAAATATATAATTAAATATGATTGTGTAATGATATTGAGTGCTTTTCCAGAATTCTTATTAGATTATTTCAAACTGGAAATATTAGAGGAATATATTGGATATAAAGATTTGCTTAATATTAATTACAATCATAGATGTAAAAAGGTTGATACTATAAAAAGCTAAAGGTCCTAATGTTGATATTAGGACCTTTTGTTACATTTTTAAATTAGATCTTATTTACTTGTATAAAGATTATTTTGCTGATAAACCCACTATAAACCTAAAATGAACCCAAAATGGACGTAGTTTGGACCTAAAATGAACCCACTTTGAACCTAGTTTGAACGTACTTTTATGTGTTAATATGATATCGTGGTTTAAATGAAACAATCCTATAAACCACCTTTCCCAATGTCGATATACTCAAGTGGCTTAAGAGGGCTGTTTGCTAAACAGTTAGATGGAGGATCCATGCGTAAGTTCAAATCTTACTATCGACGCCAATTAAATAATTCAGCACCTTTGAGGTGCTTTTTTATTTTCGTTTTAAGCGTGATTTAACCGAGGAGGGATATTTATTAGTATTAGTATTAAAATGTTCAAAACAAGCGAAATTAAAGCGTATAAAAACAATCCTAGAAACAATGATGATGCAGTCGGTCCGGTTGCGGAATCGATAAAACAGTTTGGGTTTAAAGTTCCGATCATTATAGACAAAAATAATGTGATTGTTGCTGGCCATACACGTCTAAAAGCAGCTATAAAATTAAAACTTGCCGAAGTTCCCTGCATTGTGGCCGATGATTTAACCGAGGAACAGATAAAAGCATTTAGGCTGGCTGATAATAAAGTTAGTGAATTCGCTACATGGGATATTGATTTGTTGGATTTGGAGCTGGGTAGTATTCGAGATATCAATATGAAAGATTTTAACTTTGAATTAAGTTTAGACAAGCCTATAGATAACTCAAATTCTTTTGATCATATAAGTGCATTGTTAAATGATTCAGGAATGCCTACAAAATCAAATGAGATACAGCGTTATTTTGATGTTACATTGAGCTTTCATGTGCAGGATAAACCGAAAATTGAAAATTATATGAATGATAACGGTGGTAGAAGGGGATTGGAAAAAATGATTCTTGAAGAGGCTGAAAAATGGCAGGAATAGAATGTGGTAGCCAAGTTGTTTTATGTGATACACCAATAAGAATAGACACGTATAAAGGTTGTTCTCATGCTTGTAAATACTGCTTTGTTAAAAGAAAATCGGATATTACAAATATTGAACCTGTCAACTGTGTAAAGAGTTTACGTGGCTTTATCGAGGGAAAAAGAACAATTACAACAAGCTGGTGTGATTGGAATATACCGTTACATTGGGGCGGACTTAGTGATCCGTTTCAACCGTGTGAAAAACAATATAGAATATCATATGAATGTTTAAAAATATTCGCTGAGACTAAATATCCTTTTATTGTCTCGACCAAAGGAAGTTTAATAGCAGGTGATGAATATTTAGATCTTTTAAAACAATGTAATGCAGTGGTCCAAATTTCTATGATATGCGGTAAATATGATGTTATTGAACAAGGCTGCCCAACTTATGAGGAACGTTTAAAAGTTGTTGAAAAAGTTTCTAAGGCAGCTAAGCGTGTGAACATTAGAGTACAGCCTTATATGCCTGAAGTTTTTAATGATCTGATGGATAATATACCTAGACTAAAGAAAGCGGGTGCTTATGGACTTCAAATCGAAGGTATGAAGTTTATAAAGAAGATGCCAGGAATGGAAAAAGTTGGAGGTGACTGGTGTTACCCTCTAAAAACACTTGAACGTGATTTTACAAAGATTAAAAGACAGTGTCATAAATACGGTCTTAAATTCTACTGTGCTGAAAATCGCTTGAGATATTTAGGTGATGATATGTGTTGCTGTGGAATTGATGGATTGGAAGAGTTTAAAGGAAATAGTTTTAACTTGTGCCATTTTTATAATGGTGATGTAGTTAAGCCGACTGAGCAAATGAATAAAATAGGTACTGCAAAATGTTTTAATTCATTATGTCAGACCGGATCCAATTTTAAAGAAATAAAACAAATGAGTTTTACCCAAAAAATGATTGATGAATTTACAAATAAATCTGATAACTATAAATCTGTATTTGGAAAGAAATAGAGGGGAGAAACAGATCAATGCAAATTTCTATATTGTATCATCGCTTGCTAATTTATTATGAATGAAACAAGCAAAAAAAACCTAGTCCCTTTTACAAAAGAAACAGCTAGAGAAGCTGGTTCAAGAGGAGGAAAAGCAAGCGTAAAAACACGTAGAAGAAAGAAAAAAATGAAGCAGGCAATGGACCTGCTTTTATCTTTGCCAGTTTTACCGGAAAACATGTCGAAATTAAACCAGCTAGGGGTAGATATAGAAGACGCTGATAATCAAATGTTGATGCTTACTGTTGCTTTTCAGAAAGCAGTTAGCGGTGATGTTAAGGCAATGCACTTTATTAAAGAAATTACCGGCGCTACTGCAACAACAGAGTTAGAGCGACAAAAACTCAAATTAGAAAAAGAACGTTTAAAGATCATGCAGGAGCAATTAGAAATAAATAGAAAATTAAAAAACTCATTTGATGAAAACGATGATGGAGTAGAAATTATCAATGACATCTAGGTCAAAAAAAAGGCAAGTAAAAATTTCTAATTTGATTATCCCTAAGTTTTATGAGACTTTCAATGATACAGTAACCACGCATAAGATTTATTCTAGTGGACGCGCAGGCACAAAATCGAGTTATGGAGGTATCCATGGTATTTATAAAATTATCAGTGATGATAATTGTTCAGTTGTTGTAATGCGTAAGTTCCATAACAAACTTTATAAAACAGTATATAAAGAGTTTTTAAGAGCTATTAAGAGACTTGGTATTAGCAAAAAAAATTTTAAAATAACTAAAAGTCCAATGCAAATAACTTATAAGAAAAATGGTAACACAATTTATTTTACTGGTAATGATAGTATCGATGATACTAAAGGTATTATTGATGAAGACAAACCAATTAAATTAGTTATTTTAGATGAACTTACAGAGTTTTTTGAACGTGGACATGGAGAAGATGAAATAGCAAATATTGAAGCAACTTTTGTTCGTGGTAATGATAAAGAATTTTGTATGGAGTATTACTTTAACCCGCCTAAAAACCCTAATGCTCCAATCCTTGAATGGGTAAAGAAAATGGAGCTGCGCGATGATTGTATTCATATACATACAGATTATCGAGATGTTCCAGAAGAATGGTTAGGGAAGAAGCTAATCCAATCAGCTATGGAAATGCTAAAATCTGATGAACGAATGTATAAATGGATTTGGCTAGGAATTTCAATCGGGCTTGATGAAATTATATATTATATGTTTGATAAGGAATCACATATTCTTAATCGCGATTTGACAGATAATGAAAAAAATAAGATCGATCGAATAGATGCAGCAGTAGACTATGGTCAATTAAATGCAACAGTTTTCGAATTTTTTGGTTTGGATCGTACTAGTGAAAAAGTTTATGGATTAGAAGAGTTTTATCATTCAGGACGAGAAAGTGGTAAGCAAATGACGCCAAGTGATTATGCGAAGGCTTTTAAAAAAATGTGTGAAATGATTAATAGAGAATATGGTCAGTATCCTACTAATGTCTTTATTGATCCTTCAGCTAGAGGATTGGCTGAAGAAATCAAACGTATATGTCCATTTATTAAACTTAAAAATGCGCCTAATGCGGTTGAATTAGGTATTGGGCGGGTTCAAAAGGTTATGGCATTTAATAAGATTATTTTTAGCTATAAGCAAGAAAAGCTTATCGATGAAATTGTTAATTATTCTTACGATGAAAAAAGTATCGAAAAGGGACAAGAAAAACCGTTAAAAGAAAAGGATCATACTATGGATGCAATGCGATACTACATCATGGGATTGTGGAAATATATAAGACGTTTTCTACCTCCTGATATTGGAAATGAAAAATAGGACGATGGTGGTGAGTAAATACAGTGTTTAACGCAATAAAAAATGTTATAGAAAGGATTAAAAGTGTAATGTTTCCGACTAAAGATATTGAAAAATATTTAAATATTGAAATAGCAGTATCGAGTACTATGAGTAATTCTATTGAATTGTGGGAAAAGATATTGAGCGGTGAAGCACCGTGGATCAATAAAAAAGAGGGAGTATTTTCTTTGAATATTGCAAATGCTGTTTGTAAAGAACTTACAGATACCTCAACTAATGAACTTGTTTCTTCGATTTCAGGTAATGATTTCATTGATAAACAGTATCAGTATTTAATAAAAGATATTAACGATTGGCTTCAGTGGGGACTTGGTGAGGGTGGAATTGCATTAAAGCCATACATAAGCAACAATCAAATTATAGTTGATTATATACGTGCTGACATGTTTTTTCCTGTAGAGTTTAATAATCGTAAAGAAATTACCGCAGCAGTTTTTCTAGAACAGATTTCAAAAGGAAAATTCATATACTCCAGACTGGAATATCAAAAATATGAAAATGGTCTACATACTTTTGATAATTATGCTTTTGTAAGAAAAGCTGATAATCATGAGGTAAACTTCAACCAGTATAGTGATCTTGGAAATCAAATTGACTTACATAGTGTTTCTGAATGGATGGATTTAGAACCGCATTATGAAATTGGGAATGTTGATAGACCTCTGTTTGCATATTTTAAAGCACCAGGAATAAATACGGTTGACTTTACTTCACCTTTGGGTACTCCCTGTTATGAAAATGCAATTGACTTGATAAAAGAAGCAGAAAAGCAGTATTCACGTTATTTATGGGAGTATCAAGGCGGAGAATTAGCTATTGATGCCTCTGCGGACTTGTTTGATATTGAAAGAGGTACAAATAAACCGGTACTACCAAATGGGAAGGACCGCTTGTATCGTACTTATGATTATGATACTTCCAGTAATGTTGGTAATGGCGGGAGCAATAAATTTATAGATGTATTCGCACCAACTTTACGTGATGAAAGCTACGCAAGAGGGTTTAACAATATTTTAAAGCGTATAGAATTCAACTGCGGTTTAAGTTATGGAGATTTATCTGATCCACAAGCTATAGAAAAAACAGCAGAGGAAATCAAAAGTTCAAAACAACGTAAATACAATACAGTAACCGCAATTCAAAATGAGCTTGATAATGTATTTGAACATATCGCTTATATTATGAATATTTATGCAGTAGGATTAGGAAAAGCAAATTCAATGAATATATCCTTAAATAATGACTGGGGAGACAGTGTGCTTGTTGACAGTGAGAAGCAAAGAAATATTGATCTTCAAGAAGTTAATATTGGGCTTATGCCAGAATGGAAGTATAAAATGAAGTGGCAAGGATTAACCGAGCAACAAGCTAAAGCTGAAGTAGCTGAATCATCTAGCAATGGTCTTGAATATGATGACGAGGAATAAATGATAAATGCTTACTGATAAGTATTTGGAAGAATCTGGCGATGAAGTGTCTAATGAATTTAGCACACTGGAAACCGTGCTTCTTGTTTGGATGGGGTTAAGACTTCGTAATTTATCAAATATCGAGAATATTGGAAATGATTATCCAAAATGGAAAAACAAGGCTATAGCAGAGTTTAATAAGTATAGTGGTACTGAATTTGGTAAAACTAAAAAAACGTCTCTAGACATGGTAAAAAATGCGGTAGTAAACGGAGTGACGTTAACAATTGAAAATGTCTACAACCGTTTAAAAAAGACTGATGATAAGTTAAAAAAGAAAAATATATTAATAAATGGAAAAAAAGATTTAAATAAAGGAATTAAAAGTACACAAAATGAATTAAAGAATTTATGCAATATCTCGAATAAATGTGCTAACAAACAGTTTATAAAAGCATGTGATGATGCATATTCAAAAATTATTGCCGGTCAAGATGCTGAAAATGCAATAGAAAGTTCAATTAAAAAATTAGTACAAAATGGCATTGAGGTTATAGGTTATACAAAAAACAATACTTCAATGGATGCTGCAGTCCGAAGGGCTGTTACTAGTGGGGTAAACCAGACATCATTAAAAATTAAAATAGCTAATTGTGAAAAGTTTGGAATAAATATTGTTAAAACATCATCACACGGTGGCGCCCGTCCTGATCATGCTAGATGGCAAGGTCAGTTTTTTTATTTAGATAAACCGGTAAAGGGATTAAAAAAATTTAAGAGTTCTACAGGCTATGGTAAAGTTGATGGATTAGGCGGTGCAAATTGTCGACATTCATTTTACGAAGTAACTAATTATGAGTATGAGAATAATTTAGTTAATGATGAAGAATTTGAATTGAATCGTAATAATGAGCAGTATGAGCTTGAGCAGAAGCAGCGCTATTATGAACGTCAAATTCGTAAATGGAAAAAAAGAAAAAATGTTTTAGATGAATGCGGTGTTGATAGCACAAAAGAGTCTAAAAAAATTAAATATTGGCAGAATAAACGTTCTCAATTCATTAAAGAAAGCAATATCCAATTCAAGAAAGAACATGGAATTAATAATATTCTTAAAAAGGCTTATCCAAGAGAGAAAGTCATTAAACGTCCTCTTTTTGGAGAAAATTCAAATGAAAAATTAATTAAAAAAGCTAATAACATTAAATATGATGGTGCTCCTAAAATCTTTGATTATTCAAAAGAAAAAGAAGAAAAAATTATTGAAACATTTGCAAAAATAGATAGTCTTTCTTTAAAAGATGGATATGAATATATGGCTATTTCAAATAAAAAAACAGGACAACAAATTGGAAATTTATCAACTTCCAGCAACAAGTCACATGTGAATCCTAGTAAAGAAATGTATAAGATTATTTCTGAGGCAGATGAAAATAGTCTTACAATGGTACACAATCACCCTAAAAAATCCCCTCCCTCTGTTGGAGATATTATTAGTTGTAATAACAACAAAGCAATTGGTGAAATGTTAGTTGTCAACAGCGATGGTGAAACTTACTTTTTTTCAATTCCAAAAGATGCTAGAATTGACTTATCAACTGAAGAAGCACGTCAGGAATTAAGAAGTTATTTTAATGCAAAACGTAATTGGATAGCAAGTCAATATCCTGATGCAAGTGAAAATGATATTAGACATTTAACTTTAAAACGAATCTCAGAGGAAGCAGGATGGAATTATGGAAGAAAAAGAATTGAAAAAAAATGATGTTGAAGGAATTCAGGTAACAGTTGTTCCTGTTACAGAGGAAGAGATTGCTGAAAAAATTAGAAACGGAGACTATGAATGGACTGAATATGATGGAGATGATACAGCACATCAATATGACGATTTAACTCCTGAAGAGCTAGAAGAAAAAATGGAAGAATTAAGAAAAAAACTTTTTGGAAATGAGAAGGACGGATTGTCCAATGAAGTCACAAAAGGAAAATGATTAAAAAATAACAATTGAAATTATAGGTAATCTCGAAGATACAATGACTAAAGAGCTAGAAGAAAAAATGGAAGAAAAAGAGTATAAGAAAACAAGTAAGTATGAGTGGACTGAGAATAATGGTGAAGAATTTGACCCTATGATTGAAAAGATGTCTATGGAAGAGTTAGAAGAATCTATGGAAGAACTTGAAAAAAATCTTTTTGCAGATAGGAAACCAATTGAAGATCCTGTTGGGGCATGGAATAAAAAAGAGTTGAATGAAGCTTTGCGTGAAAGTGATGATGAGTTTGAAGAAAATAAAAAATCATCAAGAAAAGATGGTAAATCTATATTTGAAATCTTAAAAGAGAGTCATAGTAAATAACAATTTAGGCCGACAAAAAGTCGGTTTTTATTTTACTGAAAATAGAAAGGAATAAAAATGGATAGTAAAAAATTTATTAAACTGTGTATAGATGAGGTAGTTAAATATACTAATGAGCATCTTGATAAAACAGATAAAAAGCAAATCACAAAAGATGATGTATTTGTTGTGTGGTCATGCAAAACACTTCAAAACAACAAAGCATTGCTAAGTACAAATATTTTTGATGGTATGTATTATGAATGCACATATAACGGTGATAAGAATGAGCTCTATTTTGATGCCTATAAAAAATGGGAAAATAGATGCATTAAATTAGGAGGATAATATGGAATTAAAAGATACAATTGAAATGATGAATAGCAAAGATTATAAAGAAAGGTTTATAGCTGAATATCAACAAACTAAAATCAGATATGATAAATTGGACGCGATTACAGTCAAATATGAAGCTGGTACATTGACATTTACGCCAAAATGTTCATTAGAATTATTGAAAGAGCAAAAGAAATATATGGGTAACTATATTCGTTGTTTAAAAATTAGAGCAGAAATCGAAGGGATTGCTTTAAAATAGAATATATAGTTGTACAAAAATAAGATATTTATGCAGGACTAGGAATAGTCCTTTTATTATGTAACTTATTGTAAAGGAGTGGTTAAATTGGGCAAGGTTTAAAAAATCACTGGCATGTACCATATCACTATAAGACGATTCATTATGATGATATGAACCGTGGTTTACATATTAGAAAAGATTATTATAGATGTATGATATGCGGAACTGAATGTCCATGCGAGACATATGCATCTAAAATTATTAAATCAAATTCAAAAACAAAAACACTTATGAAAAACAAGCGTAAATATGGCAATCGTTACTGATTGCTTTTTTTATGTCTGAAAGCAAATTTTGAGGCGGGCAACTCGTAAATCTGCGACCCCACAAGTTGATGCAACCAACGTACAAAAAGCGTAGTGACGAAAGGAAATAAAGGTATGAAAAGAGAATTTTTAACAAATTTAGGGTTAACTGAAGAACAAGTAAATAAAATTATGGACGAAAATGGTAGAGATATTGAGAAATATCGTAAAGATGTAGAAAAGTATTCAAAGGAAAGTGAAAAATATAAAACTCAATATGAATCTACAAAATCTTCTTTAGATGAGGCTAATAAAACTATTGCTTCTTATAAAGATAAGGATATGGATATCGAAAAAATTCAAAAGTCAGCTGATGAATGGAAACAAAAATATGAAACTGACACTAAAAACTTAAATGAGAAATTAATTGCACAAGAAAGAAGTCATGCAATGGATAGTTATTTTTCAGGTATGAAATTTACTAGTGAAAGTGCTAAGCGTGGAATTATGGCTCAATTCAATGAACAAAACTTTGAATTAAAAGAAGGTAAGTTTATTGGAGCAGATGAGTATATAAAAACGTTACAAGAAAGCGATTCAGGAGCCTTTGTTAAAGAGGAAACTAGTAACGTTTCTTTACCTACTTTTTCCAGAAGTTCAAACACACAAATTAACAATGATAAGAAGGATCAAGCTTCTGGGTTTGGCTTTAGCTTTAATGGGGTTAGAGCAAAACCAAAAGAAAATTAGTAAATAAAAATTATTTAGGAGGAAATAAAATGGATCAATTAAACTATGCAGAAAGCTACCAACAAGCGTTAGAACAAGGGTGGCCATATACATTATATTTTGGGGCGTTGTTTTCAACACCAAACAACGGGCGATATAGATGGGTTAATGCTCGTACAATTGAGATTCCTACATTAGAAACAACAGGGCGTGTTGATGCAAATAGGGATACTATTGCAACTGCAAAACGAAACTATAACAATAAATGGAATGCATTAACATTAAGCAATGAAAGAAAATGGTCAACGTTAGTACATCCAAAAGATATTGATCAAACAAATTTAGTAGCTTCAATTGGAAATATTACTCGTACTTTTAATGAAGAGAATAAGTTTCCAGAAATGGATTGTTATTGTGTTTCTAAAATTTATTCTGATTATACTGAAAATGGTAAAAGTGCATTAACTGATGAAATCACTGTTGATAATATCTTAACCATTTTTGATAAAATGATGGAAGAAATGGCTGAGTCTAGGGTTCCAGTAGAAGGACGTATTTTATATATCACGCCAGTATATAATACAATGTTAAAGCAAGCTAAGGAATTGGCGCGTCAAATTGTTATTGGTAACTCAGCAAGTGCTTTAAACCGTACTATTGCAAACTTAGATCGAGTTACAATTACTGAAGTACCAAGCAGTATAATGAAAACTGTTTATGATTTTACTGAAGGGGCTAAGCCTGGAAGTAGTGCAAAACAAATTAAAATGTTCCTTGTTCATCCGTTAGCTGTAATCACACCAATCAATTATGAATTTGTTAAATTGGATGAACCTAGTGCTGGCAGTGAAGGAAAGTATGTATATTACGAAGAATCTCATGAAGATGTATTTGTATTAAAGAAAAAAATTGATGGAATTCAATTCGTTGTGGAGGAATAGTTATGGCTATTGTATTAAAAGGAAATAGACAATTAACAATTGAGGAGCATAAGGTAGAAGACTATGTTGCTCAAGGATATGATTATATTGATAAATGCGGTAATGTACTTACTAAAGGGGATCCAATTACCTTAACTGACTATAAGCGTGAATATGCAGCTTTAAAAAAAGAAGTTAAAACTAAAGATAGTACGCTGCAAGAGGCATTGAATAAAGTAAAGACCCTTGAAAGTTCAGTTGCTGATAAAGAGGCTGAGATTGAAACATTAAATGCTAAAATTGCTGAATTTGAAAAAAATCAGTCAACTAGCAAAAATTCAAAATCAGCATCTAAATAACAATGGAAGTTACATATAAATATTATTCAAGTGTGTTCAAGGGCAAATTATGTCAAGTCGAGTTTGAAGAACTTGTAAGTGTAGCGGTAGATATGGCTAAACAGTATGCAGAACAATTTATTGCACCATGGGCTTTGAAACCGGACATTGAATATTATTGTATAAAAGATATCAAAAAGGCAGTTTGTTATCAAATTGATTATTTAGCTTTTAATGGTGGTATTAAAGTGCTTAGCGGTTCTAGTGAACTTGATTTAACAAGTGTTAGCAAAGATGGATTTACCTACAATTATAATGCTGATAGGGGAATAAAATTTAATGGGATTCCCTTTTCTCCGTTAGCAATCAACATCATTAGATGCGGATTACACAGCAATGGTTTGATGTGTAGGAGAGCTAAGCGGTATGATTAGCTCTCCTAGAATATTAAGACCGTTTACAGCAACACTTATCCACAAAATAGATGATGAATCATTTATTACCGTTGAATTGAAGTACGTTGCGTTTGATGAGAGTTATGGAATCAAGCAGAGCAATAAGGGTATTAGTGATGCTGATAACGTTTTATTAACGATAGATTTAAGTGATTGTGGCGGTATGAAATATGTTGATGAAATTTATTTTAAAAGAGAAAAAAATACCTTCACAATCAGTAATGAAGATTATTTTGTTATTGGAAATGTAACAGAAAGTGATTTTGACACATTAAGGGAAACTATGAATGTATATTCAATTAATAAATTTTCATTTTCTCGTACGCTCAATAGTAAAGAGGTGCAGTTTATTGAGGTATATGCATCATGAAAATTACTATTGATGTTGATTTCAACGCTATAAAAAAAGGCTTAAGAAAAGAACGTGAAGAAAGTTATCGTACTTTAAAAAATGCGGTGATAAGAGATACAGATCCATATGTTCCGATGTCAAATTTAAATCATACACATTTAAAGGATACTCCCGGTCTTAACCATGATATGTATAGTGTTGTTTATGATACTGATTATGCTGGTAAGATTTATAAGGGTTCTGAAATGAATTTTAATAAATCACAACATCCGAAAGCAACTCATGAGTGGCTTGAAGCATCTAAGGCAGTGAATATTAAGAACTGGATAAAATTAGTAGGTGAAACTTATGGAAATAAAAAGAAATAAATTAACATTTGAGGAATACAATCGCGTTTTTGAATGTATTTATGGCTTTATGAAAAAATTGGAAATTCCTAATATTAAAAAAAGCATGTGGAAGCTTGAATTTATGACGAGCAGCAAGAGCGATCAAATTATGGTACAAAGAGTTTCTAATCGTGCTGAAAAGCTGAATGAAAATATAATCGGAGGCTATACTGCGGTATTGCCTTTTTATATTAATTATTTATCAAGTGCGAGAACTGAAGATGCTCTACTTAGAATTACTGAGCCTTTAGATATACTCGCAAAAAAATTCGAAGAAGAAATGCATAATAATTTTATAAGTATTTCTTTTCCTGATGACATTGTGCCACAAAGACTTGAAATGGTTGT